>UMLE01005941.1_pt1 | contig 10337 bp, 7 predicted proteins | sample 1966461 | NCBI WGS metagenome assembly UMLE01 (sample SAMEA4836196, study PRJEB28245) | human gut metagenome | biome: gut microbiome; material: fecal sample | place: Denmark | collected 2008 | reverse complement strand
AGAGAGGATGAAGAGAAGGAGATCCGGACCACGCTGGTGAAAATCGAGACGGAAAACGGGGCCCGGACCATGGGAAAGCCCGTGGGCACCTATATCACGATGGAGGCCCCGAATATGTCCGGTCAGGATGAGGATTATCACCGGGAGATTTCGGAGGAGCTGGCATATCATCTGAAAAAAATGATCGGCGAGCGGGAACAGTCGGTGCTGGTGGTGGGCCTGGGAAACCGGGATGTGACGCCGGACGCTCTGGGGCCCAGGGTTGTGAGCAATATTGAGATCCCCCGCCATATGATCCGGGAGTATGGACGGGCTGCCCTTGAAGGGAAAAGGGCCAACGAGGTGAGTTCGCTGGTGCCGGGTGTCATGGCCCAGACCGGCATGGAAACGCTGGAGATCATCAAGGGCGTGGTGGAGGAGACGAGGCCCGATGTGGTTCTGGTCATCGATGCGCTAGCGGCAAGGAATACCAGGCGCCTGAGCCGGACCATCCAGATCTCCGATACGGGCATCAATCCGGGTTCCGGTGTGGGAAACCACAGAAACGGCATCAATAAGGAGGCTCTTGGCGTGCCGGTGATCTCGATCGGCGTGCCGACGGTGGTGGATGCGGCTACGATCGTGGGAGATACGATGGAGGAGATGGTGGAAACGCTGGATTCTTCCGGGAAGGTCCGGGGCTTTGGCGGAGCCCTGGGAACCCTGAACCGGGTGGAAAAGCAGCAGATGATCCGGGAACTGCTGTCGCCGCATCTGAATACGATGTATGTGACGCCAAAAGACATTGACGAGACGGTAAAAAGGATCAGCTTTACGATTTCCGAGGGGATTAACATTGCGCTGGGAGGAATGGCATAGTTTTCCAGAACGGCGCATACACTGATACTGGGGGCAAAAAAATCTTTTGCCCTCACTTGATGTTTGGAGAGATTTTTGACTGGCTCGAAAATGAGGTGGGAATTTGCGTCGTTTTCAAAAATGGTTTCCCTATATAATAGGTAGTATTTTGGTGCTTCTGGGGTTCTATGTTTTCTGTCGGGGACTTCTGATCGCCGGTGAGAATGGCTGGGGCGGCAGCGGCTTCTTTAAGAAACTGCCCGGAAAGATCGAGGAGCTGGCGGTGGATACATACAACGGAGTGTTGACCTGGGAGACGGAGACCGAAACCGGGGAAAGATCTGGAAAAAGTGTGGGGAGGAAGGTGGTGGATGTGCTGTTTCCGCCACTGGAGGAGACGGAAGAGGAGGGGGAGAAAACGGGAGATTTGCTGACGGAAGAGCAGGGAGAGACTGGTGCAGGCGGGGCTGATAGTCAGAGATTGTCTGAAACAGAGGCGGATGAAAAAATGAACGGATCAAAAGTGGTAGAGAGTATAGATTCCTCCGGAGCTGATTACGAAACAGAAACCGAGCCCGACACGGCTCTCCCTTACGTCAGCGCCTTCTCCAACTCTGCCATCCCCACCCCGGTGGCAGAGTCTCTCCGCCAGGCACCTCAGGTTCTGCCATGGGCGGACATGAAGGATTTCAATTTCCTTCTGAACCAGTATTTCATTCTGGACGCCTCCGCGGCGATCGACGAATCCCTCTTAAACGTCGATAATCTCATGGAAAAGGATCTCGCCATTGACACAGCTACCGACGGCCCGCAGATCCTGATTTACCATACCCACTCCCAGGAGGCCTTCGCCGATTCCAGGCCCGGGGATCTTCGCGATACGATCATCGGCGTGGGGGAGCGCTTAAAAGAGATTCTCACGGATCAGTACGGCTTTGAAGTGCTCCATCACACGAAGGTCTACGATATGATCGACGGGAAACTGGACCGGAACAAGGCCTACAATCTGGCGGCTCCGGATATTGAGGCGATCCTGAAGGCCTATCCTTCGATCCAGGTGGTCATTGACCTTCATCGGGACGGAGTGGATGACTATCGCTTTGTGACGGAATTCAACGGAAAACCGGTGGCGAAAATCATGTTTTATAACGGACTCAGCCGTACGGCGAGAAACGGCCCCGTGGATTATCTGCCAAATCCCTACATAGCGGATAATCTGGCCTTTTCGTTTCAGCTCCAGATGAAGGCGGCGGAGTATTACCCCGGTTTCACCCGGAATATCTATCTTCAGAGCCTTCGCTACAACCAGCATCTCTGTTCCCATTCACTCCTTATTGAGTCCGGCACCCAGCTGAACACCGTGGAAGAAGAGTACAACGCCATGGAACCCCTGGCAGATATTCTGAATCAGGTCTTGCGCGGGGAATGAGATAATGTTAAACTATTCAGAGCCGGGCAGATTTTCAGAGAAAATGCGAAGCATGCTTGCGTGAATGAGCGTTTTTCTGTGAAAATCTATTTGGCGAGAAGCCATATCGAGATGGCTCGGTTCTGAAAAACTTACGGATATAGAATCCCCTTTAGGAGGAAATAGAATGGCAATGGACCAAAGCAAAATCAGAAATTTTTGTATTATTGCACACATCGACCATGGAAAATCCACCCTGGCGGACCGCATCATCGAGATGACCGGTCTTCTCACGAAGCGTGAGATGCAGGAGCAGGTGCTGGACAACATGGAACTGGAGCGGGAGCGCGGAATCACGATCAAATCCCAGGCTGTCCGCACGGTTTATCACGCCAAGGATGGCGAGGAGTATATCTTCAACCTCATTGACACCCCGGGCCATGTGGACTTCAACTATGAGGTTTCCCGAAGTCTGGCAGCCTGCGACGGAGCAATCCTCGTGGTGGATGCCGCTCAGGGTATTGAGGCTCAGACCTTGGCCAACGTTTATCTGGCTCTGGACCACAACCTCGACGTTTTCCCGGTCATCAACAAGATCGACCTTCCGAGTGCCGATCCTGAGCGGGTCATCAACGAGATCGAGGATGTCATTGGCATCGAAGCTCAGGACGCTCCCCAGATTTCCGCGAAGACCGGCCTTAATGTGGATCAGGTGCTGGAGGAGATCGTACACCGGATTCCGGCTCCTGGCGGAGACGCTACGAAGCCCCTGAAAGCCCTGATTTTTGACTCTCTCTATGATCCCTACCGCGGCGTTATCATTTTCGTCCGGATCATGGACGGCACCGTGAAAAAGGGCACTCCCATCCATATGATGGCCACGGGTTGTACGGAAGAAGTGGTGGAGGTCGGTTACTTCGGAGCCGGTCAGTTCATCCCCTGCGACGAGCTCAGTGCCGGAATGGTAGGCTATATCACCGCCTCCCTCAAAAACGTCAAAGACACCCGCGTAGGTGATACGGTCACAGACGCTTCCAATCCCTGCGACGCCCCGCTTCCGGGCTATAAGAAAGTCAACCCGATGGTTTACTGCGGTATGTACCCGGCGGACGGAGCCAAATATCCGGATCTTCGGGACGCACTGGAGAAGCTGCAGCTCAACGATGCTTCCCTGCAGTTTGAGCCGGAGACCTCCATCGCTCTGGGATTTGGTTTCCGCTGCGGTTTCTTAGGATTGCTTCATCTGGAGATCATCCAGGAGCGTCTGGAGCGAGAGTACAATCTCGATATCGTGACCACAGCTCCGGGCGTAGTCTATAAAGTCTACAAGACCAACGGCGACGTGATCGAACTCACCAACCCCTCCAACCTCCCGGACCCCTCCGAGATCGAGTACATGGAGGAACCCGTGGTGGCGGCTGAGATCATGGTGACCAGCGAGTACATCGGAGCCATCATGGACCTTTGCCAGGAGCGCCGCGGCATTTACGAGGGAATGGAGTACATGGAAGCCACCCGCGCCCTCTTGAGATACACCCTGCCCCTGAACGAGATCATTTACGACTTCTTCGACGCACTGAAATCCCGCTCCAGAGGCTATGCTTCCTTTGATTATGAGATGAAAGGCTATCAGCGCTCCGAGCTTGTGAAACTGGATATCCTTGTAAATAAGGAAGAAGTAGATGCACTTTCCTTCATCATCCACGCGGACACTGCTTACGAGAGAGCGAGAAAAATGTGCGAGAAGCTGAAGGAGGAGATCCCGAGACAGCTCTTCGAGATCCCGATTCAGGCGGCGATCGGAAGCAAGATCATCGCCCGCGAGACCGTCAAGGCCATGAGAAAAGACGTCCTGGCCAAGTGTTACGGCGGCGATATCAGCCGAAAGAAGAAACTGCTGGAAAAACAGAAGGAAGGAAAGAAGCGGATGCGCCAGGTAGGAAATGTGGAGATCCCGCAGAAGGCCTTCATGAGCGTGCTCAAGCTGGACGAGAATTGATGAAAGAGCTGGAGCTTTACCTTCACATTCCTTTCTGTGTGAAAAAATGCAATTACTGTGATTTTCTCTCCGCTCCGGCGGAGGAAAAGACCCGTGCCGCCTATGTGGACACGCTGATCCGTGAGATCGAGGACTTTGAGGAGCCGGAGGACTACGAGGTGGTGACGGTCTTTTTCGGGGGAGGAACCCCTTCCATCCTGCCGGGAGAGGCGATTCTTCGGCTGATGGAAGCCCTCCGGAAAAAGTTTCACTTCCGGGAAGAGGCAGAAATCACGCTGGAAGCCAATCCCGGAACTGTGGATGAAAAAAAGCTTTCCTTTTATAAAAAGGCCGGAATTAACCGCTTAAGCTTCGGTCTTCAGTCCACAGATGCGGAGGAACTGAAAAAGCTGGGCCGGATCCACACCTGGGAAAAATTCCTCGAAAGCTTTGAGCTGGCGCGGAAAGCCGGTTTTTCCAATATCAACGTGGATCTCATGTCTGCCCTTCCGGGGCAGACAGTGGAAAGCTGGGAGAAAACGCTCAAACAGGTCATCGCCCTAAACCCGGAGCATATCTCCGCCTACAGCCTGATCATTGAGGAGGGCACGCCTTTTTACCAGCTTTATGAAAAAGATGCGGAAAAACGGGATGCCGGGGAAGAGCCGGAGCTTCTTCCTTCTGAGGAGGAGGAGAGGGCTATGTATGAGCTCACGGGCAGCGTTTTAAAGGAAAACGGTTATCTCCACTATGAGATTTCCAACTACGCGAAGCCCGGCCGGGAGTGCCGCCATAATCTGGGTTACTGGCAGCGGAAAGATTACCTGGGATTCGGCTTAGGAGCCTCCACTCTCTTAAATCCGGTGCGTTATAAGAATACGGAAGATCTCTGCGATTATCTTGGCGGCGATTTTTCCAAAAAGGAATTTCTGGTGCTCACCAAGGACAACCAGATCGAGGAGACGATGTTTCTGGGGCTTCGGGTCCTTAATGGCGTTTCCAGAAAGAAATTTAAAGAGACTTTTTCCTGCGATCTGAACGTCGTTTACTGGCGGGAGCTGGAAAAACTGGAAGAGGATGGCCTCATCGAGGAGGAGGGCGATTTTGTCCGGCTCACGAGCCGCGGCATCGATCTTTCCAATCCGGTACTGGCGGAGTTTCTATTATCATAAAGAAAAGACAGCCTCACTGCTTGTCATAAAGCAGAGAAGCTGTCTTTTTTAGATTGTTTTAAGCTCAGGCGGCGGTCAGACGATTGGCTGGTACAGTAAAATTAAGTTTCTGATACATTGACACCGGATGATTTCTTCATATGCAAGGCGGAGGAATGAGGCGTAGCGGTGGCTACGTCGATTGATGACAACGCAGCAGATGAAAAATCAGACAAGTCAAGGTGTCAGTTACTTAATATTCGCTGTGCTAAATAATAGTGAATGGAAAGATAAGTGCTGTCCGTGTAATGAAGGCCGTCCACCGTGGAAAAATCGCCGGTGAGAAGATAATTGTAAACGTCCAGGTACTCATCCGGGAAAGCTGCTTTGATCTTCTGATTGAAGGCGTCGATCGCCGCGTTGGTGACGGTGGGGCAGTCATCGCTGACCGGATTTACCGACATCAGATGGAAATCGGTGTCGGGATAAGAAGCGAAGAGCTGTTTATAATAGGAAATGTAAGCGTCAGCTTCTGTGATATCGTTGACGCCCAGATTCAGGATCACCGTGGTATCCGGCGTCTCGGAAAGGGCGGCGGCCAGTTCGCTGGTACCTTCATTTTTCAGCCATTCGTAGCCTTCGCCTTCCTTTGCGATGAAGCGGCAGGTGTCGGAGGGCTCATGGGCTTTCACCGCGGTCGCCATACCGGCGGTCCGGGAATCGCCCACAAAGATGAAGCTGTGGCCTGCGGCGCCTTCCGTCTCCGTGATATAGATGTCAGGCTCCTGGATCGTGATGATATCGCCGCTGAAGCCGTTTTTCAGGACTCTGATGGACTTGCCGCTCATGTAGAAGGTGAGGTAAACGGCTCCGGCAAGGAGCACCAGGATCGTCAGGACTGCCAGCAGGATACCGAAGTTGGCAAAGCCGGATTTTTTTCTCTTTTTCATAGAATACGCTCTGCCGTCTCGTAAGACGGCGCCTTTCTTTGTAGTTACTATAAATATATCTCAGCTGGAAGTCGCTGTCAAGAAAGCGATGTTTCACATTTTTTTCACAAAAAAACTGAAAATGCCTATTGACAAAGGTGGGGTCTGGTGATATGTTATGTACATAGATGTTAGCACTCTATAGAGATGAGTGCTAACAACATCCGAAAGGATGTGGGCGGACCACAGAAGATTCACTCTCTAGAAGAAAGGAGACCTTGAGAATGCAGGAACTTGATGAGCGCAAGCAGAAAATCCTACATGCGATTATCCAGAACTATCTGGAAACGGGAGAGCCGGTAGGTTCCAGAACGATTTCCAAATATGCAGACTTGGGGTTAAGCTCCGCAACCATTCGTAATGAAATGTCGGATCTCGAGGAGATGGGTTACATCATTCAGCCTCACACCTCGGCAGGACGGATTCCCTCCGATATGGGTTATCGGTTTTACGTCGATCAGCTCATGAAGGAGAAGGAGCAGGAAGTCACCGAGATGAAGGAGCTCATGATCCAGCGGCAGGACAAGATGGAACTGGTATTAAAGCAGATGGCCAAGGTCTTGGCAGCCAATACCAACTACGCCACCATGATTACCTCGCCTCAGTATCACCGGACGAAGCTGAAATTTATCCAGCTGTCGGTGATCAGCGAAGATCAGCTGTTGGCGGTTGTGGTAGCGGAAGGCAATGTGGTGAAGAATAAAGTCATTCCCATCAGCCACGGCCTGGACAATGAGACGATCCTGAAGCTGAACATTCTGCTGAACACCAGCCTGAACGGCCTGACGATGGAAGAGATCAATCTTTCCACCATCGCCAAGCTGAAAGAGCAGGCGGGCATCCATAGTGAGGTTATCAACAGCGTGCTGGATGCGGTGGCAGAGGCCATTCAGATGGATGACGACCTGGAGGTTTACACCAGCGGTACGACGAACATTTTCAAGTACCCGGAGCTGGCGGACAGCACGAAGGCCAGCGCTCTCATCAGTGCCTTTGAGGATAAGCAGCAGCTCGCAAGCCTCATGGAAGACATGAAGGACGGCGAGGATACCGGCATCCAGGTTTACATCGGCAATGAGACGCCGGGGCAGACCATGAAGGACTGCAGCGTGGTAACTACTACCTATGAGCTGGGCGAAGGCATGAGAGGTACGATCGGCATCGTAGGACCGAAGCGAATGGATTACGAAAAAGTGGTTGACAATCTGAAAACGCTGACCAATCAGCTGGATCTGATTTTTAATAAGAACAAAGAAGGGCGGTAACAAACGTGGCTGAGGAAACAAAGAAAACAATGGATTCCGAAGAAGTAAAAGCTTCTGAGGAAGAAAAGACAACCAGAGAGGAGACCGCAGAAGAGACTGAGAAGCAGGCAGAACATGCGGAGGGAACAGAGACCGAAGAGGAAAATGTTTCAGAGAAAAAAGGCTTCTTTGGAAAGAAAAAGAAAGACAAAAAAGATACTCAGATTGAGGATCTTACCGATAAACTGAGACGCCAGATGGCTGAGTTTGATAACTTCCGCAAACGGACCGAGAAAGAAAAATCCGGAATGTTTGAGATGGGTGCAAAAAGCGTGGTTGAGAAACTGCTTCCGGTGGTTGACAACTTCGAGCGCGGCCTTGCATCTGTTCCCGAAGATCAGAAGGAAGACCCCTTCGTGGCCGGTGTGGATAAGGTTTACAAACAGTTGCTCACCGTATTCGATGAGCTGGGAGTAAAACCCATCGAGGCTGTCGGCCAGCCCTTTGATCCGAATTTCCATAATGCAGTGATGCATGTGGAGGATGACGAACAGGGCGAAAATGTAGTAATAGAGGAATTTCAGAAAGGCTACATGTATCACGATTCCGTGGTGCGCCACAGTATGGTAAAGGTAGCCAACTGATGGATGTCTGATTCATCCAGGTTCATCCGCGAAAAGCGGATTTCAGATATAGACAATAAGCAAATAAGTACAGGAGGAATTGATCATGAGCAAGATTATTGGTATTGACTTAGGTACAACAAATAGCTGCGTAGCAGTCATGGAAGGTGGAAAACCGGTAGTTGTTACAAATACAGAAGGTTCCAGAACCACACCGTCCGTAGTAGCATTCACAAAGACTGGCGAGAGACTGGTAGGTGAGCCTGCAAAACGTCAGGCTGTTACCAACTCCGACAGAACCATCTCTTCCATCAAGAGACATATGGGAAGCGATTTCAGAGTAGAGATCGAAGGAAAGAAATATTCTCCGCAGGAGATCTCCGCAATGATCCTTCAGAAACTGAAAGCGGACGCTGAGAACTATCTCGGTGAGAAAGTAACCGAGGCAGTTATCACCGTTCCGGCATACTTCAACGACGCACAGCGTCAGGCAACCAAGGATGCAGGTAAGATCGCAGGCCTGGATGTAAAACGTATCATCAACGAGCCGACCGCAGCTGCACTGGCATACGGCCTGGACAACGAGAATGAGCAGAAGATCATGGTATACGACCTGGGCGGCGGTACCTTTGATGTATCTATCATCGAGATCGGTGACGGCGTTATCGAAGTTCTGGCAACCGCTGGTAACAACCACCTGGGCGGCGATGACTTCGACCAGAAAATTACCGACTACATGATTTCCGAGTTCAAGAGAACTGAGGGTGTAGACCTTTCAAACGATAAGATGGCTCTCCAGAGACTGAGAGAGGCAGCTGAGAAAGCAAAGAAAGAGCTTTCCAGTGCAACCACCACAAACATCAACCTGCCCTTCATCACAGCAACCGCTGAGGGACCGAAGCACTTCGACATGAACCTGACCCGTGCAAAATTCGACGAGCTGACTCATGACCTGGTAGAGGCTACTGCAGGCCCGGTAAACACCGCACTGAAAGATGCAGGCCTGAATGCCAGCGACCTTTCCAAAGTCCTTCTGGTAGGTGGTTCTACTCGTATCCCGGCTGTACAGGATAAGGTAAAAGCCCTGACCGGACATGAGCCGAACAAGAGCCTGAACCCGGATGAGTGCGTAGCCATCGGTGCTTCCATTCAGGGTGGTAAACTGGCAGGAGATGCCGGTGCAGGTGATATCCTTCTTCTGGATGTTACTCCGCTGTCTCTGTCTATCGAGACCATGGGCGGTATCGCAACCCGTCTGATCGAGAGAAATACCACAATCCCGACCAAGAAGAGTCAGATCTTTTCCACTGCAGCTGATAACCAGACTGCTGTAGATATCCACGTTGTACAGGGTGAGCGTCAGTTCGCGAGAGACAACAAGACCCTCGGACAGTTCCGTCTGGATGGTATCCCGCCTGCAAGAAGAGGTGTTCCGCAGATCGAGGTTACTTTCGATATCGATGCCAACGGTATTGTAAACGTATCCGCTAAGGACCTGGGAACAGGCAAAGAACAGCACATCACCATCACCTCCGGTTCCAACATGAGCGATTCCGAGATCGACAAGGCTGTCAAAGAAGCAGCTGAGTACGAAGCTCAGGATAAGAAACGGAAAGAGGCAATCGATACCAGAAACGAAGCTGATTCCATGGTATTCCAGACCGAGAAGGCAATGGAAGAGGTTGGTGACAAACTGGATTCCAACGATAAGACTGCTGTTGAGGCTGATCTGAACGCTCTGAAGAGTCTCATCGCCAGCACCAATCCGGAAGATATGACTGATTCTCAGGTTGCAGAGATCAAAGCTGCAAAAGAGAAACTGATGGAGAGCGCTCAGAAGCTGTTCGCAAAAGTTTACGAGCAGGCACAGGGAGCTCAGCAGGCTGGCCAGGCTGGCCCGGGACCGGATATGAACGCCGGAGCAGGCACAGATAATTCCGATGATGTAGTTGACGGAGACTACAAAGAGGTATAAAATCATACAGGATGTAACACAGATCGGGGGAGGGTGAGAGCCGTCCCCCCGTTTGTGGTTTTATAAAGAAGCAAGAAGAAGAGCCTGATGTGCCGAATCTGCTGTTTTTTCGCGGCACATGGAATGGAGGAG
>UMLE01010282.1_pt1 | contig 10353 bp, 8 predicted proteins | sample 1966461 | NCBI WGS metagenome assembly UMLE01 (sample SAMEA4836196, study PRJEB28245) | human gut metagenome | biome: gut microbiome; material: fecal sample | place: Denmark | collected 2008 | reverse complement strand
GGGCGCGGCTGCCCCATCCAGCCGCCCCAAGTAGTGCTCGGAGCCGCGCAGCCGCATGGAGGGTGCACGGCGCAGCTCTGCCAGCCCATCGGCGCAGTCCGGGCAGGCAGGCTGGTTCCCCAGCACCCGGTCACAAAAAGGGCAGCGGCGCGGGTAAAGCACCCAGCGCAGCTGCCGCAGTGTGCGGCTCAGGCCGCTGTAATAAAGCATCAGTCGTTCTTGACCGCAATGATGACGCGGACCTTTTTTCCGGCAGCGCAGCCGAAATTATCGTACCAGCCGGTCAGCTGGTAGCCGTCCGCATCCACCTGAGCCAGCTTGGTGGGGTAATACTGGCCCTTGTACCACAGGTAGACCTGCGCATTGTCTGCCATCTCGTAGCGTTCATTGCCCGAGAGCACCGAGGCCGCGCCGACCTTGTCGATCTTCAGGGGCATCAGCTGCATCATGGCCTTGACAGAGCCGGTGGTCTCCTGCCGCACGGCAATGCCGCCCGCCAGCACCGGATACTTGATGGCCGTGGTATAGCTGGCCACCGTGCCGTTGACGTAGCAGACATAGGTCGCCCCGCCGCCGATGTAATTAAAGATCTGCTTGAAGGGGGTGCCCGTGATCTCCGCGATCTGCTGGAAGCCAATGCTCATCAGGGAGCCGGTGTTGCTGGTCAGCTTCTGCCAGGCCGTGCTCAGGATATCGCCCGAGACGATGCCCCACAGGATCTCGCTGGTGGTGGGCACCAGCAGGTTGGACAGGCGGTCTACCGCCGTGGCACCGGTCACAGTGGTGGTGGTATCCGAGGTGGAGCCGGAGCCGTCGGTGCCGCCCGTGGCCGCTCCGGTGGTGGTGCCTGTCGTGGTCGTGGTGCCGGAAGCGGAATCTCCCGCCGCAATGCTGGTGACGAGGCTCTTCAGGTCAGAATAATTCATGGCCAGATTTTTCACATCGTCCAGCACGCCGTAGCTCCACAGGTCACCGGTCACATCGTTCAGGATGAGCCGGTCGATCTGTCCGGCATCGTTGACGGTATAGTAGCGGACATCGAGGTCACTCAGTGTTACCCCCGATAGGCGGCTGGGACGAACCGTCCCAGCCACACCCTCCGAAGTTGTATCCAGAATCTCTACATCGTCGGCCAGGGCGGCAGCGCCCAGCGCAGTGGCATTGGTATTGATGGTGCCGTTGACGCGGCGGTCCTCGATATGCTCCACGCGCTCGCCCTCCGGGGTGACCTTGATCTCTACCAGCCACCCCTGCGGAAAGTTCAGGCTCTTGTCCACGTTCACAGTGCGGGCAATGCCATCGGTGCACATGACGGAGACTTTCTGCAGAACATCCGCGCCGTTCTCTTCCACCAGACTGCGGGTGGCGGTCTGCACGACACCGTAGAACACACTGTCGGCTTCCTCGCCGGTCACGATCCCGGCAGCCTCATTATTCATGCCCAGCAGCAGGGTGATGACCTCGCCCACGCCGCCGCCGTTGAGAGAGGACACCTGGGAGGCCACCGCAGAGGAACCCAGCGTATAGCTGGTGCCTGCCACCGTTACACTGGTGGGGGCGCTGGCACTGGGCGAAACTGCCGTGATGCGGCCAGCGGCGCGGCGGGTGTAGACCCATAGCGTCTGTAAACTCTCGCTGTAATAATACACATCGTATTTGTTCAGCTCCGCAGATTCCGACGCTTTATCGTTGCGGTAGACCATCTTTGGAACAAAGGGCAGCTGGACCGTATCGCCCGCCACAAAGGGGCCCTTCAGGCTCTTGAGCATGACGCTGGAGGTATCCACCTGACCGTTGGAGACCGTGAAGCCCAGACTGCTGCCGTAGGCACTGCCGCTGGCGGCGTTGGCTGTCAGGGCGTTGTAGAACAGCAGGGCGCACTCCTCGTAGTTGAGCACCTCGCCCTGGCTGCGGTCCACCTGATTGCGCAGGCCCAGCTCACTGGCCTTGTTCAGCTGTGCGTTGGGGAAGGAGCCGCTCAGGTCGGTCATCTTATAGCCCATCAGCTTGAGGATGGCCGTGACCGCCTCCTCCAGCGTCACGGCGTTGTCGGGCCGGAAAGAGCCGTCGGTGTAGCCGTTCATCCAGCCGTTCTGCACCGCAATGCGGACATAGGGTGCATAGGGCGAAGTGCCGGGCAGGTCGGTGAACAGGGTGCCCACCGTGCCCTGAGAGCCCACGCTCTCGCGGTAGGTGGAGTAGGACACCAGCATCCGGGCCAGTGCACCGCGGGTGACCACCGCGTTCAGAGCAGCCTGCTGGCTGCTGTCCATCGCGTTCAGCGTGATGGACAGCTGGACCGCCGTGTTGGCGTTGCCCGCTGCCGATGCCGGCAGCACCAGCATCGACACGGCAATGCTTACCGCCAGCAGAAATGCAAGGATTCGCTTTTTCATGGAAAATCCTCCTTAAAATAGTTTCTAATGTATTCCGGGTTGCGGCTCCCAGCATCTGCTTCGTGCAAAACCTTGCACTTGCATCCTGCTGGCCGCGGCCCCAACAACTCCTCCCTTCATCCGCCACTGGCGGCGGTCGTCGTTGTTGCCCCTATTAGGGGAGCTCCGCAAGGCGCTGGCAAAGCCAGACCGAAGCGGTAAGAGGTTTAATCATATCTCAGCGCTTCAATGGGGTTCAGCCTTGCGGCGCGCTTGGCGGGCAGGTAGCCGAACAGCACACCGATGCCCACTGAGATGCCAAAGGCCACCACGATGGAGTTGAACGAGGGGCTGACGGTCACATCAATGCTGCTGGAGATCATAGGCAGGATGCGGTTTGCCGCCATGGACACGATATAGCCAAGGACGATGCCCAGCACGCCGCCCAGTGCGGAGGTGGTGGCGGCTTCCACCACAAACTGCGACAGGATCACCCGCTCCTTGGCACCCAGTGCCTTGCGGATGCCGATCTCCCGGGTGCGCTCGGTCACCGACACCAGCATGATGTTCATAATGCCGATGCCGCCCACCAGCAGCGAGATGCTGGCAATGCCGGTAAGGACGATGATGACCATGTTGATCATCTCGTTCATCTCCTCCAGCCACTCGCTGGCGCTGTAGATGTAATAAGCGTTGTCGCTCTTGAGCAGGTCGTACAGGCCGCTTTCCACCACCGCCTTGGCCTCGTTGGCCCGGCTCTCGTCCGTCATAATTGCAACAAAGTTTTTGGCACTGGACTGGTTGGAGAGCCGCATGGCCGTGGTGTAGGGCAGATAGATGCAGTCATCGTCGGAGCCCTGCTGCATATTCTTGTCCGTCACCTTGGCGTTCAGCACGCCCACGATCCGGAACTTGTAGGCCCCCAGCTTGATGGTCTGGCCCACCGCGTTGCCGCCGTAGGCCGCCCGGTTGAGGTAATCACCAATGATGCAGACCTGCTTGTTGTCCTTGATGTCCATGTACTGCAGGCCGCGCCCCTGGGCAAGGGTATAGTTTTTCATCTCGGTGTAGTGCTCGTCCACACCGTAAACACTGGTGCCGTAGCGGTAGGTCGTGGTGCCCACCTTGGGGGTGTTGTTGCTGAAATCGATCTGGGGCGAGACTGCGGAGATGAGCTCCTTGTTCTTATCCGCGATCTTATACACATCCTCCACCGAGGCGGTGCGGGAGCCGTAGCCCCAGACCTGAATGGACAGGGCATTCGTGCCCAGCGCCGAAAAGCTGTCCCGCATGCTCTGGGTCATGCCGTTGCCCAGACCCACGATGACGATGACCGCCATGACACCGATGATGATGCCCAGCATGGTCAAAAAGGTGCGAAGCTTGTTGCTCCACACGTTCTGGAGGGCCTGACGGAAGGTCTCAATGATCATTTGTTCCCCTCCTGTTCTGCCGGTTCAAAGTTCAGCGTCGGCTGGACGATGGCTTCCGGCGCGCGGGAGTCGCCATCGTAGACCACCTGACCATCCTCCAGCCGGATAATGCGGTCGGCCTGCACGGCAATGGAGTTGTCATGGGTGATGAGCACCACCGTATGGCCCTGCCCATGCAGGTCCTGCAGCATTCCCAGCACCTCACGGCCGGTGTGGCTGTCCAGCGCGCCGGTGGGCTCATCAGCCAGAATGATCGCCGGGTTGCGCACCAGCGCCCGCGCGATGGATACGCGCTGCTGCTGGCCGCCCGAAAGCTGGTTGGGCTTGTTTTTCAGCTTATCTCCCAGCCCCACCTGCTCCAGCACCTCGCGGGCCCGGCGGTGGCGCTCGGCGCGGGGGATGCCCGCATAGACCAGCGGCACCTCCACGTTTTCCAGTAAGTTTAATTTGGGCAGAAGATTATACTGCTGGAAGATGAACCCCAGCATCTCGTTGCGGATGGAGGCCAACTCGTTCCGGCTCATCTTGCCCACATCCCGGCCGTTCAGCCGGTAGGTGCCCGCCGTGGGCACATCCAGGCAGCCGATGATGTTCATGCAGGTGGACTTGCCGGAGCCGGACTGGCCCACAATGGCAACAAACTCGCCTTTTTCTATTTTCATGGTGATGTGGTCGGCGGCTTTTACCGTGGTGTCACCCATCTGGTAATACTTGCAGACCGCATCAAATTCGATCAGAGCACTCATTCCATCCTCCCATCAGAAGATCATCATGCCGCTGCCATCGTCATAGTAGTAGCTGTCGCTGCTGACCGAGTTGGGGTCGTAACCAATGGTGTCCCCCTCCTGGATGCCGCTGACGATCTGGGTGTAATCATCATCGCTGACACCGGTCTTGACGGCCACATAGACAAAGCCCTCGGGTGCCTCCATGGTGGCATCCGCCTTGGAAGCGCTGGGGGAATCCTGGGTCACCAGCACATAGCCGCCCCGGACGATGGCCGCATTGGGCACGGTCAGGGCGTTGGCAGCCTCGGCCACCACGATCTCAGCGTTGGCGTTCATGCCGGGGCGCAGGCCGTCGGTCTCGTCAATGCGGATGGTCACCGGGTAGGTAGTGGTACCGCCGTTGGAAGCGCCCTTCATGGAGACGCGGGTCACAGTGCCCACATAGTTCTTATCCTGCACGGCATCGGCTGTGATCTGCACTTTCTGGCCCACAGACAGGGAGCTGATCTGCAGTTCGTCCACGTTGATGACCATTTCCAGATAGCTCAGGTCGTAGATGACGCAGAGGGTATCGCCGGATTTGACCGCATCGCCCACCTTGGCATCCTTTTCAATGATGGTGCCGCTGATGGGAGAGGTGACGGTATAGTTGGCCATGGTATCCTGCAGGTTCTGCAGGGAGATCTCAGCACTGCGCAAGGTCTCAGAGGCAGACTGGATGCTCTCGGTCAGGTCATCGCCGCTCAACTCGATCAGGATATCGTTCTCGGCAACGGTCTGGCCCTCCTGCACATGGATGGAGGTCACAGTACCTGCAGCCTGTGCAGTCAGGGTACGCTCCGCCTGATAGCCAAAGGTGGCAGAACCGATGGAGCTGACCCCGTTGATGGAGGCGGTGGCCGCCTGCGCGGTGGTCAGGCCGCCCGCGTTCTGCACGGCAATGGTCACGGTGCGGGTGAGCAGGTTGCCGGTGCTCAGGGCATCCGTTCCGGTCACGCTGGTCACGGTGCCGTCCAGCTGCTCAAAGGTGCCGTCCAGCGTCACCTGGGCGGTCTGGCCCACGCTGAAATTGGCGGCATCGGCGGCGGGGAATTCCAGCGTCAGCAGCATTTTGGAGCTGTCGCGGATGATGGCGACCTCCTGCCCGCTGGTCACCTCGTCGCCCTTGGCGACCTTCAGGGTGCTCACGGTGCCATCCACCTCGGCACGCACATACTGGCGGTCCACCACCTTGTCATAGCTACGCTGTGCCTGCTGCATGGCGATCTCGGCCTTTTCAAAATTGGTGGAAGCGTCCGAGCTGTCCAGCGTGTAGAGGACGGTCCCCTCATCCAGCACGTCGCCCTCCTCAAACTCACCGGTGAGCACCTTGCCTTCCACCAGAGATTTCACGGTGTAGGTGTTGGCAGGGTTCAGGGTGCCGGTGCCGCTCAGGGTATTGGAGACATCCCGCACTTCAGGGCTGGCTTCCAGATAGCTGGGGTCCACGGCTGTGGTGCTGGCGCTCTTGGGCTTGAGCAAAAACACACCGCCCGCGATCACCACGCAGACCACCGGCACGAGCCATTTCCAGTTCTTCTGCAAAAACAGCACCGGGGCCTTGGCTGTCTGTGCCGCAGGCGTTTCCGCACCCGGGTTCTCCGCGCCGTCCTTCTTCTTATTCCAGATCATCATGTTCCTCCTATCAGATTCAAGCTCGCCGAAGGGCGGCCTGTCAGATTCCTTTCCTATGTATAGATGTAGTGTATCGCATTTTGCCCGGATACACAAGCGTCCAAATTTCGTTTGAACGCTTTTCAGCAAATTTTCACAGATTGTAAACCTTTGTGCAAATCGCAAGTTGACCTGTCTGCCGCTTTCTGGTTTAATCGGGACGTTGTTTGTACCAAACCAGAGGAGGATTTTTTCTATGAATCAGAACAGTAAGTTCTCGGTGCGCGATATCTGCTACGCGGGCCTGTTTGCCGCCGTCATCGCCGTGATGGCACAGATCTCCATCCCCATGCCGCTGGGTGTGCCCATGACCATGCAGACCTTCGCCATCACGCTGGCGGCTGTGGTGCTGGGCTCCAAGCTGTCCGCCATTGCCACGCTCGTTTACCTGCTGCTGGGCGCTGTGGGCGTGCCGGTGCTGGCCAACTTCTCCGGCGGCATCGACAAGTTTGTCGGCCCCACCGGCGGCTTCCTGATCTCCTTCCCCATCATGGCCTACATCATCGGCCTGGGCGTGGAGCACAGGGATGCTTTCAAGGGTGCTTTCCCCGTGGCGGTTGTCGTGGGTACTGTGGTCAACTATATCGTGGGTGTCATCCTGTTCGTGATCGTCGCCCACAGCACCGTGTCTGTGGCCGTTTCCGCCTGCGTTCTTCCCTTCATTCCCACCGCCATCATCAAGGCTGTGCTGGCCTGCGTGCTGGGCCTGAACATCCGGAAGCGGATCCCGGGGGTAAAAAAGGCATGAGCATCGTACTGCGCCCGCATCACCTGCTCTGCACCCAGGGCTACTCCGGCCATGGCTACAGCGAAGCCTTTGTGGAGCACATGAATGATGTCGTTCACCAGCTGCGGGAGGTGCCCGGGACGAAGATCCAGCTCACCTTCTCCACCGACACCCTCTGTTCCTGCTGCCCCAACAAGCTGGGCACCGACCTGTGCGACACACAGGAAAAGGTCAAGCGATACGACCGCAAGACCGTGGAGTATTTCGGGCTGGAAGAAAAGGAATACGACTACCAGGCCCTTATCCGGGAGATCGATGCCAAAGCCACCCCCGAGATGCTGGCCGATATCTGCCGGGACTGCTGCTGGTTCCCCATCAGCGCCTGCTGCAAGAATATCTGCGAAGGCAAATACGTGAAATAACATTTCCCCTTATACAACAAGCCGCCGTGCAGGATCATCTCCTGCACGGCGGCCTCTTTGTTTTATTCTGTTTCTGCGGCCTGCACCGTTACATAGACCCCGGCGGGGACACAGGCGGCCCAGGCATCCTGCTCACTCAGCCAGCCGAATTGCTCGCACACATGGTCCGGGCACTGACTGTCGAGGAAGGCAACGGCTCCATCCTTTACCTGCAGATGCACGATGTAATCACCCACATCATACAGATAATCGTGGTCCTCGTCCAGCGGGATCGTTTCGGTGATGCCGTCGCCGAAATCGACCACGGCCACCAGCGGCTCCGCTTTGGGGGCGTTGGCGCGGTACAGCACGAACAGGAGTGCTGCCGCGGCCAGCACCACGGCCGCAAAGATCAGGTTTTTCTGCCAGCTTTTCAGGCGTTTCATGCAGCGTACTTGCTGGCAGCTGCGCCTGCAATGCGGCCAAAGACAGTGAAGTCAGCCACGGCATTGCCGCCCAGGCGGTTTGCACCGTGGACACCACCGGTCACCTCACCTGCTGCGAACAGGCCGGGGATGACCTCGCCGTTCTCGTTCAGGACTTCAGTGTTGGTGTTGATCTTCAGGCCGCCCATGGTGTGATGCACACCTGCGGTGACCTTGATGGCATAGTAGGGAGCGGTATCCAGCTTGTTTGCAAAGCTGGTGCGGCCAAAGTCGGGGTCGTTCTTGGCCTCAACATAGCCGTTCCAGGTGTTCATGGTCTCGGCAAAAGCAGCTTCATCAACGCCCATTGCCTTGCCCAGTTCCTCATAGGTCTCACCGGTCACGGTGTAGCCCTTCTTGATGTAGCCCTGAATGACGCTGGAGGCATCCACCATAGCCTGATCCACCACCAGCCAGCTGTAGCTGCCGGTCTGAGCGATCTCGGCAGCGGAAACCACATCACGGGTACCGACTTCATCAATGAAGCGCTTGCCCTCGGCATTGATCAGCACAGCGCCGTCGCCGCGCAGACCCTCGGTGATCAGGGCAGCGGTGTTGGCCTCAACGGTGGGGTGGATCTGGATCTGGTCCATATCCACGGTGTCAGCACCGATGGCCTGTGCCATCTTGATGCCCTGGCCCAGGATGCCGGAAGCATTGGTGGTCATAAAGCCCTTCAGCTCGGGTTTGTACTCAACGACCATATCGAGATTTGCGCCGAAACCGCCGGTGGTCAGCACCACAGCCTTGGCGTTCACAGTGACGGTCTCGCCGGAAGCACCGGTGGCCTTGATGCCAACAGCTGCGCCGTTGTCATCGGTCAGGATCTCGGTGGCGGTGGTGTTCAGCATCATCTGAACACCAGCCTTCTGGCAATTCTCCTCCAGCAGAGGGATCATGTAGGAACCCACGGAAAGAGTCTTGCCCTCAGCGTCCACCGGGCGGTGGATCCGCTTGACGGATGCGCCGCCGAAGCTGGAAACACTGTGCAGGGTGATGCCCTGCTCACCCAGCCAGTCGATGGCATCAGCGCTGTTGGAGCACAGGGTCTCCACCAGAGCAGGGTCATTGACACCCTTGCCGCCGATCATGGTATCCAGCTCCATCAGCTCAACGCTGTCAAAGTAGCCGGTGGGGTTGGCCTGGTAGGCAGCCCACTGCTCGGCCACGGTAGCAGCCAGAGCGGTGATGGTCTCGTTGTCAGCATACTTTTCAGCAGCAGCCTTCAGGGTCTTTTCGACACCTGCGCTCTCGGCAAACTCGTTCTCATCCTGATACACGGTCTTGCCGGCGTTCATGCCGCCGGTAGCGCGCACGGAGTTGCCGCCCACCACGGGCTGGCTCTCCACGATGACAACGCTCTTGCCCTCGCTGGTGGCAGTCAGGGCAGCGGTCATGCCTGCGCCGCCTGCGCCCACGATAACGATATCGGTATCAACGGTAGAGTCCTCAGCAGGCTCAGCGTTGTTCTCCACAGCGGTCTGGAAATCCTCAGGCTTCAGACCAGCAGCGGTAATGGCAGCAGCGGCTGCCTCCTTGATGGCATTGGAGGTGATGGTTGCGGTAGACACGCCGTCCACGGCAATGCTGCCGCTCTCGGCAATGGCAGCGGGCAGCTGCTCGATTGCCTTGGAGCCCACGCCCTCGGTCTCATCGGCACCCTCAGCGGTGCAGCCGGTGATCTTGCCGTCGGTCAGGGTCAGGGTAACGGTAACATCGCCGCCAAAGCCCTTGGCAGTGCCGGTAAAATCGCCGGTAGCACCAGCGCCGGTGGTGGAGGCGGACTTGCTGCCGCAGCCGTAGCCCAGCAGGCTCACTGCAACGACAGCGGCCATGGCCAGCGCTGCAATGCTCTGTTTCATCTTCGTGTTTTTCATGGTTTCTTCTTTTTCCTTCTCAGTTGAACCAATGTTGCAGGCAGTTAGCCTGCACGAACATATCTCAGCATAAAAAGGGGGCTGCCCATTCGGAAGGCAGCCCCCTTTGCCGAACTAGGAAAAGATCAGGCGTTGGCCTGTGCAGCAGCAACAGCGCAGGCAACGGTAGCGCCGACCATGGGGTTGTTGCCCATGCCGATCAGGCCCATCATCTCAACGTGTGCGGGCACGGAGGAGGAACCTGCGAACTGAGCATCACCATGGACGCGGCCCAGAGAGTCGGTCAGGCCATAGCTTGCGGGGCCTGCAGCCACGTTATCGGGGTGCAGGGTACGGCCCGTGCCGCCGCCGGAAGCAACGGAGAAGTACTTCTTGCCGTTCTCGATGGCCCACTTCTTGTAGGTGCCGGCGACCAGGTGCTGGAAGCGGACGGGGTTGGTGGAGTTGCCGGTGATGGAGCACTGAACGTCCTCCTTCTTCATAATGGCAACGCCTTCCATAACGTCGTTTGCGCCGTAGCACTTGACAGCAGCGCGCTCACCCTCGGAGAAGGGGATTTCCTTGACGACGGTCAGGGTCTGGGTGGGGATATCGTACTCGGTCTGCACATAGGT
>UMLE01020425.1_pt1 | contig 10365 bp, 9 predicted proteins | sample 1966461 | NCBI WGS metagenome assembly UMLE01 (sample SAMEA4836196, study PRJEB28245) | human gut metagenome | biome: gut microbiome; material: fecal sample | place: Denmark | collected 2008 | reverse complement strand
GGACGGGCACGACCCTAAGTGCGCAAACCTTCGGGCACTACCCATAGCCGACGGCGAAATCATGCTCGTCCCCAACCAGAAGAACTGACAGTGGCCTGTTTTCCGAGGCTCGTATCCGAAATCCTGTCCTCGTGACGGGCGTTCCGGGACATCCGTCTTTCAGCGGCCCGCTGTCCGTACAACCCAAAAGTCCGTGCACCAACTTTCTGTCGGTCGCACGGACTTCTGCTATCGATGGCTATTCATCGGTCTCATCGTATTTGAGTGCTAAAAACTGGTCTTCAATGGATGAGAAGAAGATCAAGTAAAAAAGCACTTGGAAATCCACTTAGTTTCATTGCGGAAGAACAATACCGAATTCACGAACTTTGGCGATAAAAGATTCGTTATATGAGGAATTCAGAATTTTTTCAACTTCATGATTGGAATAGTCGATAGCATGTACTCGTTTATCAGATTCATATTTTTCTTTTCCTTCTTCATGTTTAACTGTTGTAGTGAGAATCATCTGGTTTGGAAGTTCAGCGAATAAATCGAGCATACGGTTTTCTCTCATTGTCGATAGATCTTCTTCTCGAAATGAGTCAATGAGCAACGGCATTCCATGATCTAGTACTTTTGAAAGTGCATATTCTCTGGAGGCGAAATAAATAGTCTCATCGCTTCCAGAAAATACATTTGTACTAGTGCTAAATAGAGCGGTGTAAGGAATTGACTGATTGTTTCCGGATATCATTTGGCGTACATGATTCATTTCGGAAATGAGATCTTCGTAGAACTCGCGTCGGCGTTCTTTTAGCTTATTTGTGAGACCCTTTTTAATTTTAAGCATGTTATCAATTTCATTAATTTCTTGTTGCGCATCTTGAATTTCTCTATCTATTTCTTTGACGTCGAGGAACATATCCTTGCAGGCGACGAGATCGGTCAAACTGAAGTCGTCATTTTTGGATAGAAGCTCTCCTAAGTGTCGTTGAGCTTTTCGTAGTTCACGCTCATTATTTTCAAGGTCGAAATTGATTGATTCAATTCTTTCTTTGAGGGAATCAATAATTTGCGTTCTCATATTTGGGGTTGTCACGTCGAATAACGGTTCTGATGAAGGCATGCGATAGCCTATGTGTGTTGAGCCGCAGTCAAAACAAACTAATTCGCCTTTAGGGGTATCAAGGCGAAGCGAGAGGAGTTCATCAAGAGTTTCACGACTATTTTCTAAACTGTCTAGTAGTCGCGATCTGCGTTTTTTTAGATTGGCAACATCGATTCGAGCCTTTTCAAGTTCTTCAATCAGTTCTTTTGTATCACGGTTATCAACTGCGGCGCTGACCATAGACATGGCTGTTCCTCGTTCGTTGAGAACAGTTGCTTCTTTCCGTCGAATTTTTATTATGCCTTTTAACTCATCCCGCCGGCGTTTCAAATCCTGTTCATGTATCGAGTCCAGTTCTTGCCTATCAAGTCCTTTAATCGCATACAACATCTCAAGAAAATCTTTTTTATTAAATCGGCCTGCTTGTATTTTGGCTGATGATTTAGAATCTTGTGACACAAAAGCAATCTGCGTATATAATTCAAGGCCTACAGGAATGAGGTGTCCTTCCTTTACGATATTGGGAAGAGGACAGATTGTCTTATTCCAATATTTTGAAAATTCGGCAACGCTTTCAAATAAATCAAATCTACCATTTGTTTTAACGGCAAAACTGTTCTTATATCTTAAAATTGATATATTTTTATTGTTAATATTAAGATCTGCAATATAAATATAGTCACGGTAAGGAAAGCTGCTGGGAAATGTAGGTAGAGCACCAAGCGTATACATAATTCCCTGCATTAAAACGGTCTTGCCTCTATTGTTATCCATGCTATATATGACGTTAATGCCATCGGAGAAATTTCGTTCAACGAAAGATTCGGTGGCATCGCCAATATAAACTGCTTTTATCTTAATCATTCTCTAGTCTTTCTTTTACAAGTGCGATAAAATACTGGTGAGACAAAGTGTCGAGCTCCTGACAGGCCTCTAATGTTTTTTCGTCTATCTTTTGATAGATGTCTTCGACTTCCAGATTTGGATTGTTTTTGATTATTTTTACAATCATTCCAAATAAATTCCAAAAAGCTTGTGCCTCACGTTTGGTGAACATTTGCTTTGCGAGAGCATTTTGGCATTTACGGATTATTCCTTTTGCGCAATCCGGTTCAAAGCTATTGAATATGCGGATGAACGGTGTTGGTACCCCTGCCGTAATGGGATTTTTGTTAATCAATCTAGAAAGAATCATTAGTTCAATATCTGAACACTGCATTACTCTTCCATAAGTATAAGCGGCAGAAGGGGATTTTATTTCTATACCCTCGACTTTGTGAAAAGATTTGAGGCCTAGTTGTTTTTTGCGTATTTCGTTAAAAATTGCGCTCAGATCATGTTCTGTAACGGTAAGAGGTTTAATTGTGTGGATTAGGGGGCGAATATAATCACTCCCATTCTTTTTGCTGACTACTATATCGACTTTATTGAGGAAAGAGTCAATATTGGTATCGGTGACTGCATTGTTTGGAACATAAGTTTTTTCCTTGCAGGAATTAATCAGGCTTTTGCGTAATTTTTGTTGGGCGGATTCGTCCATATCTGCATATTGGAATTTTGTAAGATCTTTATTATTGATGACCGATCGCCTGATTCTACGTACAAATAGAATTCGTTCGACAAAATAATCTTTAAATTCGCTTACATAGTTTTTGAAAAGAGTGACCATTTCTCTGCCGAGATCAGCAGGTCCAGCGTCATTTCCTTTTGACTGAATGTCATAGAGATGTAAGGCGTTTCTATCTACGCCTGTTACATCATTAAAAAAATCGATGGCGAAGCCGTGGATTTTGCCTTCGTCATCATCGCAAAAAAGATACAGCATAGCCTTTGTTTCCATTTCGCTTGCGGAAGCGCTTGTACGCTCGGATGCTGTAATTTTGTACGTCATGTTTTTTTTAAACCCTCCATGCGTTTTTCGGAGCCTCTTTGCTCTGAAAAGCATAAAAACTCTTTATCTACAGCGTATCTTTTCAGTAATGGCATCGACATTTTTTGCCAAGAATCATTCCAGCATACAGCCATCCTTTTTAACGTACTGCACCTATGTTCGTATAATATACCCCTTTTTATTCCATTGAACAGTGAACCAGATATCAACTGAGATCTTGTGTACTTTCGGATTCCGGCTCTGATGTTAAGAGGGCAAAAGGGTATGGCGAGTGTCATGTACGGTTTTCATTCGCTAAAACAAAAACTGCAATTTGAAATTGAGAGACAGAGCCATATCTGAGAGCATCATAGTTTTAACGATTCTTGGGACACGAGGCCAATCTAATCGTCTATCTGCCTTTCGATCAGCCTAGGTCTCCTTGGCATGCGTAGTGATGTGGCTGTGCATCTATATAGTTTCAGGTGTAATTATTGACAATAAAGATTAGAAAGAGGTCTGAAGATTGAGATTTGCTGAGTTTCATGTAGTATGTCATTACAATAGAGAAAAACGGAAAACCAAGGAGCGGAATGAATGCTGCTCAACTTCACTGTTGAAAATTGTCTGAGTTTTAAGAACGAGCAGGAATTTACCTTACTCCGCAAGGGTAAGCACAGCACTCAAAATGGGCAAGATGCGCAGACCAAGATTTCGCCTATTGCCGTCATTTATGGTGATAATGCTGCCGGCAAGTCGAACCTACTCAAATGCATGAATTTTTTCTCTAACTTTGTGCGCAACAGTTTTGCGCCTCGCGAAGGCATCAATACACAGCCTTTTTTGTTGGACAACGAAAGCGCAAAACAGCCATCGACGTTCTATATCGAATTCATTGCCAAAGATGAAAACCGCTACCAATACTGGTTCAGTATCGATGCTCAAAAGGTGCGGGAGGAAGTGCTATGGATGTTCCGTTCCGAAACTAATCGGCGCACTGTGATATTCGAACGTGAAGACGGAAAGAAGACCAAGATTGGCGCCCAATTCCACAACATAGGAAAGATTGCCCACCTTGTTCGGGAGAACGCGCTTCTCCTTTCGGCCGCGGCGGCACTGAACATTACAAGTGTGATGCCTGCGTATGACATTATCGCAAATGGCATCCAGTGCTATCCCGCCGTAGATTTTGATAATTCCTTCGGAGTTTTTGTGCATCGAATCCGCAAGAATCCAAGTCGGGCATTGTTGCTGTCGAAACTGATCAGAGTGGCCGACCTCGGTATAACCGATGTCGATTTCGAAGAAAAAGACGTTCCGGAAGAATTGCTGGAAGAACTGCGAAAACTGGCGGAAAGCGGAATCTCAGGAAGTTCGGTTCCAACAGGCGATGAGCCACTGGGCGATTCCTCTAGCTCATCACCTTCCTCCGAGTTTTTTATGCCCCGCGTACTGTTCAGTCATCAGGGGAGGGGCGTGATCCGTCAGCTTTCGGAACAGTGGGAATCGCAAGGTACCAAAAACGTGATGTTGCTGTTCGACTGGGTGCTTGATTCGCTGGAGCGATCTTCGATCACATTACTTGATGAGCCGGATGTCAGCATCAGTACGAGTCTGTTCTCTGAAATCATCAAATTGTATAAGGATCCGGCAACGAATCCTAACAACTCGCAGCTGATCTTTACTACGCATAACGAGACGTTGATCAGTGCGTCGGGTACCGACGACCGGGTATTGGACCGAGATCAGATATGGATCGTGAAGAAAGACCCCAATACAGGTGAATCTACGTTGAATTGGCTGATGGATTGGGACCCGAACTCCAAGGAGAATTTTGGGAAGAACTACCGTCATGGCGTATATGGAGGTCTTGCACAGCCGAATCTGTATGCGACAGTGAAAGAGCATTTCGACAATGTCAAAAACGCCGGAAAAGAATCCCAACGCTGATATGTGGGCATAGTGCACATAGATAGTTGCGCGTTGGCAACGGGATGAATGAATAACGTCTGAAGGGAGGAATAGTGGTACACAAGCCAAATGCCGGGCACCGGGGGAAATTAAAGCCGAGAAACAAACGGTTCCTCATCTACAGTGGAGGCATTGTCACAGAAGTGGAATACTTCCAATATGTCAGACGGCATTTGTTTGGAGACTATGTAAAGAACCTTCGAATTAAAAGCGGCGAAGTGGATGATCCGGTTCGTGTGGAAGCAGACGGAGTCGATCCCAAAACTCTTGTAGATGATGCGGCGAAGCTGTTGTACGAAGATAAGAAAGATGCGAAGAAAGAGTCATATGATCCGTTCGCAGTAGTGTGGGCGGTGACGGATGTGGACGATTTCGGCAAAAACGGTGATAAACTGCGTGCTGCTGTAGACAAAGGACGTCAAAGCGGTGTCGAAGTAATCATCTCCAATCCGTGCTTTGACGTGTGGCTGATTGATCACAAGCAGTCATGTCCTCTGTCATACACTCAGACTTCGGAATGCGAGAAGCTTGCGAAAAGACTTGGACTGATTGATATGAGCCGGAATCGGAATAATCCTAAGCACATTCGCCAGGAAGCGATAGTCGAGCAGTATGCCACGGCGGCTAAAAATGCACAAAAGCATATGAGTGAGCAACATCGTCGAATACGAGACAGCAGACCCTCTAGCGGGGATTATGCGCCATGGACGGATATTCCGAAAATTGTGGATACGCTGATTGAAGAGTATAAAACATTGATTAATAAGGGTGAAGAAGAAACATTATAGATTCGAGGTAGCGCGTTCTGCTCGCCTTGCGTTTATATTGTTGCAAGGTCCGCCGACCGCGTTCGTGGAGGAGATCGCCTTCGAGAACGGTTGGATCACGCGCGAGCAGCTCATGGAGTCAGCCGAGCGTTACTGCAAAAGCCCCTACGGCCAGCATCTCAAGGGTATTGCCGACGGCGAGATCATGCTCGTCCCCAACCAAAAAGAATTTATTTTCGAGAGATATCCATCTCAAGGATGCTTCCTGATTTTTTATAGATATCTCGATGCGGCGCGTATTTTGAGGGATATGTGTATATGCTGTATTTGGCAAAAGGTTAAGGAAACGGTCAAGGATGTGTGGGGTTTCTTGAAAACTTTCTTGAGTACTGAGCATCCAGGGCTTAATAACGTTGCCGACTTTCTTACAGTTATTATTTCCGCTGCTTCTATCATCATTGCTTTTGCATCGTATAACTACACGAAAGATCATGATCAGCCGATTTATGATGTCGTGCTCACTTCCGGAGCATATCAAGGGGCCGGTTCCGACTACCTGAGTGGAACGGATTTCACTACTTGTATCGGTACGGTCCCTCCGGGAAAATTCACGGCATATGTTCCCTATCCTGGCGAAGGGATGCATGCCCGTGTCGAATCGGCCATTGCTTTTCGAGACAACAAAGGCAACGACTGGATTCGTGATGCCAAGGGCATCCTTTCCGAAATCAAAACGAACCCGTATGAATATCTCAAGCTCGATTTGCCGCCGGAGAACTGGCAATCACTTGAGTCGGAAGGCACATGACGTTTCCACCTAGGTTTTGCGATATGAATGGCTTCGCAGGGGTGGCGTGTCTTTGAGGAATGTCCTGTAGAGGGTGAGATAAGTCATTTCCATCAATGAAAAATCAGGTCATTTATCCATATGCGTATATGGAGGAGGGGAAGATGGGCTGGGTGCCATTTGGTATGGAAGAGGGAATGTCGTCGGCGCTGGTGGGCGGTGTCCCGGACTATATGAAGAACAGTCTTATTGATTGGATGACGCAGGCGGAGTTGCTTTTATGCAACGATGCCTTTTCGGAATATGATGCTATGTATATTGATCTGGACGAACGACATAACTTAATTAATGAGTTTGATCGTCGGACCAAGCAGGAATCCCGTCTCTACGATGCTGACACGGAGAGGTATTTCAGGATTAGTCAACACTCAGACTCAATCGGCCTTCAATATGTAGATTTCCTGCTTATGAAATTGGATGAAGCCATAAAAGATGAGCAATATGTCTTCCCTCCTAGTGAGGAATTCCATTCTCATATTCAAAATCTCGATATCATTCTTGAGGAGTCTGGTTCCAAATGGAAGGTGGGGGAGCGGAATTCGATTTGCGGGCTGGAAGAGCGCGTGGATCCAGCCATGCAGCAGATGGCGGATGATGTCATGGATTCATCGAGCGGATATGGGAAATTGCTTTCTGAAGCATGGCATTATACTTTCGGGCGTGAGCCGAACTATTCTGCCGCGTATTCGACCGCCATCAAAGCCGTCGAATCAATAGCTTTGCCCATAGTGGAGCCAAAAAACAAGAAATCGACCCTGAGTAAGGCGTCGCAGGTCATGCGGGATCAACATTGGGAATTCCAGATCGAGGCGCGGGAAGAAAACAATGTTCCTGGCGGTGTCATCCAATTACTTATGAGTGGTCTGATGAACAGTCAGCCCGACCGTCACGGCGGTCCGGATTCTGGAGTGGTCTCTAAGGAGAAGGCTCAGGCGGCCGTTTATTCCGCAGTGTTTCTAATCCAATGCTTCAAAGCAGGTCTTGTGCGGAGACCAGCAATCTGACTTAACATCGGTTCGTGGGGTTTGTACTCTCGCTGAATGAATGGTCTTATGTATCATGCACGGGAAGACAACAGCAACAAAGTTCCTTGCTCATGCCATGGGCGAGCTGTTACTTGCTGTTATCTGAAGCTTGTTGCAGTACTTCGATTACTTTTGGCATATCGGTCCAAGGGGCGTATTCCTGCTCATGATTAGGCGCGAGTCTGTTACGCCCCTGGCGGTTTTCCGTTGTATTGTGCCGGGCTGCATTGCGTATGGCGGCATCGAGATGTTCTTTGTCAATGAGCTCGGTGTTGATGTATTTGTTACGGTTTCCGCCGACAACTTTAGCTTCTGCTGCAGCTGACTCGACATCAGGTGTCAGTGTATAGCTTGACGGGCAAGCCGTCACATAGTCGAGCAGCCAGACCTCGAAGCAAGGATTGGAAATGATGAGTTCGATTCCATTGTCATTGCAGATTCTCGCTGCTTCGCCGTGGTCGTGAAAATCGTCAACATCGACCACCACCCAGATTCGTTCATAACAATCTGTAGAAGTATCTCGCTTGTCTTCCCTCTTCAACTTAACAGCGAGCTTCGCGAGCTGCTTAGGGCTGTTGTTCTTCTGTTGATAGTCAATGATGACATCGTATAGGGACTCAAGCTGCTTGAAATACTGTTTCTCAGTGACTGCTCCGCCGGCCACGACAAGAAAGCGTCTCTTGCGCGGTCGGCGCGACCGTGCGGCTTTACGTCCATGTGCAGGAACGTTTCGCTTTTTCGACATCAGGCATCAACCACATTCACGATCTGGGCGAAAGCGGTATGAAAATCAGGCCGTGGTATGGCGCCGTACACGCCGTTGAGATAGTTCTTGCCGATGTTTTCCATATTCCGAATACCCAGATTGGTCACCGGGAACAATTCCGAAACGCCTTCCTTGTTCTTTTCCACAAGCCAGATCTGATCTGGTGCCAGTAAACGCTTTGCCGAACCGGACTGATTGATCAGCGACACGTCATGAGTCGTGAAAATAAGCTGGGAACCGTGAGGATTCGTTTCCGCGTCGGCATACAGCGCCACCAGCTCCTTCACCAGAGCCGGATGCAGACTGGTATCGATCTCGTCGATAAGCGTCACCGACTGCTTCGACAGCTGGCGAAGAGCAAGCGAGAAGAATGACAGCGCAGCAACGGTGCCCCTGGACTCATCATCAGGACCGAATCCTGCGGAAGATGATTCGCCGGTATGAGTGAACATCAGCTGGGAAGCGTTCTTGACATTGAATGTCTCATCCACTTTGTTCTCATCCATGCCGAGTTGCTTATGCATCTCTTCCTTGAACTGAGCCCAGAGATCCGGTGGGACGTCCACAGGAACGCTTTTCACGTCACTGATGCCGAAGTCTGCATACCTAATCAATGTGGCCAGATGTTTCGAAAGCGGTGTCTCTTTCTTGAACTCATCCAACAGCGTAGGCTGCTCCTGTTCGAAAGCGCTTGCTTCGTAATAGGCTATGCCACTTTGGAAGAATGAAAATGCCGGCCGAATGGACTCAATACCGGCAGCTGCGGCTGCGGAAAGCAGAAGTGCATTCGGCCTGAGTTCTATGGTCTTGCGTACTTGTGAGCGAGGTCCTTTGAAGGAAGGACCGAATTTCACCCCATCCGTTGAGGAACGGGAAAACAGCAGAGAGGAGTGCGTGGAAAAACGTCCTTGCAGTTTTTTGAAGAAGATGAGATCTTCCTCAAGAATCCGTTCATTGTCATAGCGGAACCAATACTGGTATTTCAGTCCATCGTTCGCGATGAATGCAAGGAAGAACATGGACGAATGCGAGAAAGGATCCTTTCGTAACAGAAAAGGTTCCCTGGGAATAGGACTGCTTGCATCCCCTTGGCTGTAGCTATTTACCACCATGTTGCGCATAGCGCGCAATGCCTTCAGAAAATTGGACTTTCCCGATGCATTGGCGCCGTATATGGCTGCGATTGGAGAATGGAGAGACTCATCAGATTCCATGAACCGTTTTTCGCGAGTCATGGAGAAAGACTGCTCGTCTCGGAAACTCCTGAAGTTCGAAAAACTAAAATCAATCAGCATCGGGTTGCCTCGTAAGTATATTTTGCTCCTTTGATACTAAGATTATATTCAGAAATACACTCATTTTGCAATTTTCTGCTAAAGGCGGTGGTTTCATTGTGCTTATTGTTGCCGTATTGGAGATATCTAGTTACCGTTATACCCATGCTTGCGCGTATCCAGAGCCTCCTTCCAATAGGATTCCCTGGCGAGCACAACGTCTTTAGGCACGGTGAAGTCGTAATGTTCCAGAAGCGTGTAGCGGAAATGCGTCTGCACGTACTCCAACCCGTGCTGTTTCACAATGGCAATCAGCCCCGTATCGTTTCCGTGACCATCGCGGATGTAGTCCTGCAAACGCTGGTATATGCCGTTCCTTCCGGTGGCGCTTCCCACATACAGTTTCCCGTTATCGGTATTGGTAATTACATACACGCCTTGCTGACGGGACAGCGTATTCTTCCAGCTTGCCTTGTCGTTCTCCCAAATCGCCTTAAGTTGGGCGTAGGAAAGGCTAACAGCAGGTGTTGGCGGCCTTGTTCACTTGGCACGGTCGGCCGGTGGCACTTTTTCTTGCGGTCAGAAACAGCCCGCCCAAAATCAGCCACTGAATATGCCAAATATTGCCAATAAGTCTCGTACGCGCACGATATCGACAGGGAATGTTCCTTATTTCACGGCCCATCTGTTTGAGTTCCCAAAAATGTGTTCAATGTATGAAGGGATGAGGAATAGTTCGAGGGGGAAGATTATTG
>UMLE01015089.1_pt1 | contig 10467 bp, 8 predicted proteins | sample 1966461 | NCBI WGS metagenome assembly UMLE01 (sample SAMEA4836196, study PRJEB28245) | human gut metagenome | biome: gut microbiome; material: fecal sample | place: Denmark | collected 2008 | reverse complement strand
TCCGGTCTCTTATTTCCCAGAAGATTTGTCATGAAACCGCCATAAGAAAAGCCGGTTGCATAAATTCTTGACTCATCGATGGGGTACAAGGTTTTTGCCTCTTCCAGAATTTCATCCAGGATGTCATCCAGTTCAATACTTGGAACAATGATGATCCATTCTTTTCTGGCTGCTTCCTGCGGAAAGCCCCAGCCATCAATAATGCTGACCGGATTGAAACCTCCATGCAAGACAATAACCGTCGGATATTTTCTGCCCGCATTTTCCGGCTGGAAGGCAGACACCGGAACAAAAGAAGTCCAGGATTTATGAAAATTCTGAATCCCATCCTTCTTTTCTGTCCTTACCCACTTGTATCCCGTCTTATTTTCGTATGCTTCCCAGTTCATGCCGTTGTTGTCTCCATGGAACTCTTTTACCATTCCATGCTTCGCCCAGTAAGCCATTACCTCCGGGGAACGGTCATCCAGACTGATCAAAACCGGCTCCATCATATCTCCCAAAGCATCAATATAGCCGCCGTCGATCATGGCCTGCAGATCTACCTCCGGGCAATAAGTCGTATACAGATCCTTCACATAATCGACTCTTCCTCCATCGGTCATTTTAAACTGACTGTTCAAGATTTCTTCGTATCTGCTCATTTTTTCTTCTCCTTTTTGATTATTTTTCAAGCCTGACACAAAATTCTGCATCGGCATTTTTACAGCTCCATAAACCACATCGTTTCCAGACCGGAATTTTTCATATGTTCCCTGATATAACCGCCAAGTGCCTTTTCTGTGGAAAAAGTCATAAGAAATGCATAGGCCGCAGGCAGAAAGAACAGAGACGGTGAAAAAATATAAATAACCACAATTGCACCGACCAGAGTGAACAGCATCGGAATCTCGGTCTTCAGATTTCTTACAGAAAAGTAAACTGCCATTTGAACAGCCGACCGGAAAGACAGTTGAAATCTGGAAATTACGGAAATCAGATAATAATCCGTAAATATGACAGCCGCTCCCACCAGCCAGAAGAGAATGTAATACAATTTTCCAAAGCTGTTTGTAAGTCCAAGTGACATAGCAAACTGATAAATTCCATAACAGAACAGAAATGCAAACAAATTCCCTATACTTACAAGCACACCCTGTCTGAAGTTTTCTTTCATACAGCGGAAAAATTCTGCTGTCGGATAGCCGATCCCGCAGCGAATTGTTTTTGCAGCTGCATAGTACAGGGCAATCGTGGCAGGCCCTATCGTGATTACAGGAAGACTGCATATTACCCAAAGAGCACTGAGAACAATCATATGGCTGAATTTTGTCAGCCAGTCCATAAACCTGTTATTTTCCCAAAACATATCCGACCTCCTAAAAAAATAATGACCGCTTCTCTGTCTGTTATCACTATAACATCCATGAAGCAGTCATAATTTTAAAAAAATCTACTTTCTTTTCAAAATTAGTATTGGATTAGCCTTCTTTTTCTTTCCACTCACTTGGCGAAACTCCACAGTATTTTTTGAACACCGTAGAAAAATAAGGAATGTTTTCAAAGCCAACCTGCAAAGCAATATCTGTCAGATTCAGTTTCGTGGTACTCATGAGCTGTTTTGCCGCATCAATCCGCTTACTGTTGATATATTCGCGAAGCGACTGTCCGGTCTCCTCCCGGAACTGCTTGCTCAGATAGCTGGGGGCAATGCATACCGCCGCCGCAATCTCATCTCTCCCAATATTGCTGCTATAATGCTTGTCAATATATTTTCTCACAGTTCCGATCAGAGAATTTTCTTTCTGCAGTTCGTCCATTTTCTCCATCGTACGGTCAAACAGATAATTGATATATTTGATCATATCCACCTTGGAATACTCGGCGCGGTTACTCAGCGTACGGGAAACAGAATCCTGAAACATCCGGTAGGCCTGAATCCCGCTTTCGTTCAGATAACTGTAGAAAATCTGCATAATATCCTGATGGATCATATGCATAATCGTCCCGTCAAGCCGCCCTTCTTTCTCTATCTCTTCCAATATATTTTTGACACTTATGATCAGCTCTACCTTTTTCCGCTGCCGGATTTTCTCCCTGATATCCTCCGCAGAAAAAGGGCTTTCAAAAAGTTCTTCCGTCTGCTTTGCATCCTCCCACTGAACAGAAGCCCTGACGGTTCCCAGCTGTTTAAACTGTTCCATAATTTTCCAGAAACAATCCGCAAAATTTTCCGGGCAACAGGGCAGGGACATCACACAGGACAGTTTCACATGCAGATATCTGCCAATTGCCTGAATCAGCCGTTCTCCTCTTTCTTCAAGTCCCGTACGGGTGCAGAAGTTCTCACTCACCGGCAGCATCAGAAAATAATAAGGTCCACGCACAAAATCCATAACCATTTTCATATCAATTTGATCATACATGACTTCCGACGCCACATTTTTCAAAATAAAATGCATCTCCTGATCGGTTAAGAGACGTCTCTCCATTTCTGTCTGATTAAAGCCTACCAGACAAAGATAATAACGCTCATCCAACGCAAAAGAAATACCTCTGGTTTTTACCACTTTCTCCAACTCTTCCCTGGTTCCTGTGATATCCCGGTAAAACAATCCTCTGAGAAAGTTCTGCATCAGATAGTCCTGATTACGGTCCAACTGCCGCTTTGAACTTTGCAGCTTCTCTTTCATCCTCTGCCCTTCCATTTTTCTCCGGCATTTTACCACACTGGTGGTAAGCACTGCCGTCAGCTCCTCTTTGCGGAATGGCTTCAGAAGGTAAGCACTGACGCCATACTGCATTGCTTTCTGGGCAAATTGAAAGCTTTCATGACAGGTCAGCAAAATAATTTCCGGCATAGTCGGCAATGTTTCCTCCATCGCTTCCAGCAATTCCATTCCGTCCATCTGCGGCATCTCAATATCGCTGATCACAATATCCGGCTCTTCCTTTCCAATGATTTCCATGGCCATCTGACCATGATACGCCGCAAAAATTTCCGAGATACCATATTCTTCCCATGGAATCGAATCCTCTATCATCTGAACGGTATTCGGATCATCATCAACAATCAATACTTTCATCCATTTTCTCTCCTTCCTCCGGAATCCGAATTTCTACCTGTGCCCCATTCAGGATCGCGTTGGATATATGAAACAGATTCTCCTGTCCATACCAGAGTTTCAGACTTCTCTTGATATTGGATAAACCGATTTGGGTATCTTTTTCTTCATTTGAAACCGTATCGCCATTATATTTTTCAAGCTGTTCTGAAGTAAAGCCTTTTCCATTATCTTCCACTATAATCTGTACTCCCCTGAATCCATTTTCCTCGATTTCCCGACAGGAAATCATCAACATCAGAGTTTCCGTCAGGCTCATAGCATGCTTAAAAACATTTTCTACAATCGTATGTAACAGAAGGTGAGGGACTCTTATCTCATTCAGTTTTTCCGGGCACTCCGTCACCAGTAGAATTGATCCCGGAAAACGGATTTCCTGCATTTTCACATAATTTTCCACATGCTCCAGCTCTTCCCCCAGCTTCACCCGACTTTCCCTGATACGCATCATATAGCGCATATAAGTGGACAGCTGCTGCAGATACTCCCGTGTTTCTTCATTCCGGTTCTGATAAACCATCGTGCTCGCCGTCATAATTGCATTCAGGTAAAAATGTGGTTTTAACTGCGCCCGCAGGCCCTGAAGCTGAAAATTCTGTTCCTGTATTTTTTTCTCATATAATTCCACGCGCACAGCCAAAACTTCATGAACCAGCTCGTCCAGTGAATGTTCCAAAACTGCTATCTCTTCAATTTTTGAAGTGCAGGGAATTCTGATTGCCGACAAATCGGCATCTGCCTTTTTCACGGTATCTGAAAGCTGACAAATGGACTTCAGGATATATCTTGAAATCATCCATCGCTGTAAACAGAGAATGACCAGTCCCATCGCAAAAACTCCTGCAACCATCAACAAAACATTATTGCGGAATAATTCCAGCATCTTTACATGAAAATAACCTGTCAAAACAAACTCTCCATGAATTTCCTGTCTTGGAAAAATCATATCACTTTTTTGTTTTGGAACTTCATTTTCCCGAATGAGATACGCCTGTCCTTCCTGATCCGTTATCTGACCGTTTCCTATGTATTCCCGAAACTGCTCCCTGATACCGGAAAACAGTTTTTCCGCCCGTATAAACGTAGTGACATAGAAATTTTCTTCCTGATAATAATAGAGGATTTCACAATAGGACTGCTGCTCCACACTGCATAGCTCCCATTTCCCCCTTGCCAGAGTATCCTTCGTATCCTGTACCGTCTGCTTCAGGTATTCTCCCAAAGCAATCTTTGCCAGGCCTTCCCCGTTCGACTGCATCCTTGAAACTATAAAGCTGTCCGGGCGGTATGCGAAAACATAATCCAGATCAGGGTATAAAAGAAGTTTCTCCCTGATATTTTCAGAAAGATCCTGTATATCAAACAGATTTTCATTGCGTGAAGGCAGCCAAATATTTTCCTGATTTTTTATCGTAGAACGAAAAATCTCAAACGTCTGCTGACTGACTACATCCATTCTGTTCTCTATTGTGTGACATTCATTGATAATCATAGAACTTCTCTCTGCCAGCAGACTTTTCATGGATTTCTGATACAGAATCACACTCTCAAACACAATGAACAGACACATCCCTACAAAAATCATAATCTGTATTATTGTAAGTGCTTCGATCAGTGACCTCTTTTTCATACAAATTCTCCTGATATTTTGTTTTACACGCAAACAAGAGAAGACCCTTTTCAGAGTTTTCTCTCGCTTGTAATTCTCCCCTATTTCATTTTATCCCTTTACACCGCCAATGACAACACCCTTAATCAGCTGTCCCTGAATGAACGGGAAAATCAGAAGTAGCGGAAGCATTGCCACCATTGCAATCGCCATTCTCGCTCCGACAGTAGGAAGCTGCATTCCTGAAAGCACCGCGCCTTCCGTCAGAGAAGACTGCTGACTCAGCATCTGAATATTATTCATCAGATTGCTCAGATACACATTGATGCTGTAAAGCTTCTGATTTGAAATATAGTACAGACCATTCGTCCAGTCATTCCAGTAAGCGATACCTGCGAACAGACCTATCGTAATCATGACCGGCTGGGACAATGGCAGAATCACATTTGTATAAATTTTCATTTCTGAAGCGCCGTCGATTCGCGCAGCCTCCAAAATTGCCTCGGGAATACTGGCCGTATAATAGTTGCGGACCATGAGAATATTCATTCCCGACATCAGATAGTTTGGCAGAAGAAGGGCGAAAATCGTATTTTTAATATGGAAAAACCTTGTCCAGATAATATAAGATGCCGTCATTCCTCCATTAAAAAGCATGGTGAAAAATACGAGGAAAGCAAAGGTATTTCTCCATTTAAAATCTTTTCGTGCCAACGGATACGCAAACAGTGAGGTAATTGTGATATTAACAAGCGTTCCCACTACGGTTACAAAAATAGAAATCAGGTAAGCTCTGGAAATAGTCTCCCTCTTTAACCATAAATACTTATAACAGTTAAAGCTGAATTTACTTGGCCAGAACCTGTATCCTTCTGCAATCAATGCATTCTCATCTGTTACCGAAGCAGCTACCATCAAAAGGAAAGGCGCAACACAGATTGCCGTAAAAATCAGAAGGATAATCAGACAGATCATTCTGAATCTTTTTTCCGAATTCATTTTTCTCATTGCTCTCTCCCTCCCTTAAAAAAGCGCGCTGTCTTTATCGATTTTCCGTACGATCAGATTGGAAATCAGCACCAGAGAAAAGCCGATCACAGCCTGAAAAACACTGGCTGCAGAGGACATACTTACATCGTTGAGTTCCATCAAGGCCCGGTAAACATAAGTATCAATAGTCTGCGTTGTACTATACAGCATTCCGGAATTCATCGGTACTTGAAGGAACAGTCCAAAATCCGAATTAAAAATTCTTCCGATCTGCAGAAGGAGCATCAAAATGATCATCGGCCGAATAATCGGCAGTGTAATCGTAAAAATCTGTTTCATCTTGGAAGCTCCGTCCAGTTTGGCCGCTTCATAAAGACTCTTGTCAATACCTGCGATTGATGCGATGTAAATAATTGCACTGTATCCCGCATTCTTCCAGAAATATACGATCACCAGGATATACGGCCAATATTCCGCCTTTTTGTACCATGAAATACCATTTCCATGAAGAATGGTATTATTCACAAAGCCGTTTGCACCCAGAAATGCATAAACAAGATAAGACACAATGATGATCGATACCATGTTTGGAAAGCAAATCGCCGGCTGGATAAATTTTGCAATCTTCATCTGCCCGATCTCCGTCATCATAACTGCAATGGCAAGCGCAAGTACCAATCCTCCGAAAATAAATACCAGATTGTAGCACAGAGTATTACGGATCATGATCGCAGCATCTTTTGTCTTAAACAGGTATTCAAAGTTTTTAAGCCCCACCCAGGGACTACCCCAAATTCCTTTGGAGTAGTCCAGATTTTTAAAGGCAATCGTGATTCCATACATCGGAAGATAGTTATTGATGATCAGATAAATCATTCCAGGAAGAAGCATCAGAAACAGTGGAACATAATTCACTCTTTTTTGTTTTCTTTTTTTCGTAGCTGCTTTCTCCATAATACAATCCCTCTCCGTTTATCTCTCTCTTACTTATTTCTCCCAGGCATCCAGCTGTGTCTGAACCTCTGCAATAAAGTTATCCATACCTGCGTCTTTCATCTCTTCCTGCATCTTCGGAATATACTCTTCCGGGTCCAGTTCACCGGTAAGTAAACCGCTGGCATACTGAGAAACTACATTGCCGATGGCAGACTGCTCTGTTTTTACATTGGTTGTATCCGGGTCAAATCCATAAATCGGGCTGAGTTTTGCGGTTTCTGTCTTTTCTTTCATAAATGCAATATCTTCTGCTTTTGTATTTCCTTCCAGTGCATACATGATAAACTGATTTCCAACAATACCGCAGGAATATGCTTCTGTATAAGGAACAGAGCTCATATCATAGCCTTCCGGATATTTGATTGTCTGAATTCCGTCTACGACATCACCTTTTACATAATCGATTCCTTCTACACCAAAAATAATGTAGTTCAGAACGGTCTCATTTGTGAACATCATATTCAGAACTTTCGCTGCCGCTTCCGGATTGCTACAGGTCTGTGTGATACTCCAGTACATAGTTACCGGAGTTAAGAGAGTCTCACAAAGGGGAATTGCCACAATATCTTTTCCGCACTGTGCATCCATGATTTCGTCAACACTTTCCGTACCATAGGCATAACCGATCGTCATGCTGGCTGCCCGTCCTGCTTTGATCAGATCATAGGGTGCATCGGTAGCCACGCTCGCATCGGGAAGCACATAACCGTTCTGATTCCACTCATAAGCCAGTTCACAGGCTTCCTTAAACATATCCGTCTCATAAATATTTTTTATTGTGAGATCGTCCTTTTCAATACAGGTTAAAGGATTCAGGCTACCGATAAGCACGTCCTCATAGTCATCTCTCGCACTCAGGATTGCCAGCTGATTGAACGAATTTGGTGTATTGTTAGCGCCAAGACTCGGTGCAATCGGCACAATATTTTCATTCTGCTCTTTCAGTTTTGCAAGCACCGGTGTCAGGTCACGGATGTTTTTAATATCATCTGCAGAAAAGCCCGTCGCATCAAACAGTTCTTTGTCACAGATCCAGTAGTAGATCATTACATTTCCACGGTAAGTCTGAATGCCATATACGTTGTCATTATAGGTACTTGGACGCAGATAGTTTTCTCCGATCGTATCTACAGTCTCTTTTAATTCGTTGTCCAGATAGTCATTCAGTGAAATCACCTTATTGGAACTTACAGCTTTTCCAAGTCCATCCAGCGGAAGATAAATATCTATCTTTTCTCCTCCCATCAAAGCCATATCTACCTGTGTCATATAATTATTGCCATCAATCGGATCAAGATCAATCCTGACGTTTTCTCCCTGCTCTTCAAGATAAGCATTTAGTGCCTCTTCCACCTGCTGCACTCCTTCCTCAGAAGGCTGGTACACCAGAGACGGGAAACTGATTTTCACTGTGTAAGGCTCGTCTGCCAGTGCAGAAAGACCGGTTCCGCCGAAAGCTGTAAGAGCCATCGCAGATGCCATCAATAAAGCTGTGATTTTTCTTCTTTTCATTTTTCTACCTCCGTTTTCGTTGTTATAACGTTTTTTCTTACACTTAATATAAAAAAGTTTTCCCTCCATAGCTTATAAAAAAGTTCTTTTTTCTTTTGTTTTTGAAATAAAACAGAAAGGCTGCCGCTCATAGGTGATTACTCATCTATTTTGCGGCAGCCTCAGAGCACCGGCTTTTATTTTCTTTTTGCAACAATTGTCGGCATTTCCAGTTTGAAAGCCAGAGTATCTTCGTCTTCTATCGTTACCTGGTCTTCCTTAAAGTTAAACGTAAGTGTCTCTTTTCCGCAGGTCTCGATCTTACGCAGTTCGATAACAAGGACATTTTCCTGCTCCCACCAGGCGCTCGCCAATACCTGGCCAGCCAGCCTTCCCGGAATCAGATTCTGTCTTCTTGAGCCGTCCATTGCAGCCCAGAGATCGAAGGTTTCGTTTCCGTCATCTGTGGAAATACATAACGTATCACAGGTAAAATGAAGCGTAAAACTTTGAACTGCCGGCGGAAGCGGCGTTCCTCCCATAATCATTTCCACCCCGTCGCAGCCCAGATAAAAGTTTCCTTCTTCTACCTGATAGCTGCTTCCATCTACTTTTTCCATGTACGGGCTGAAGGGATGATATTTCGGAGCGGGAAGAGAAAGAGCGCTCATACGTTTTTTCAATGCGTCCGACGCTGTCTTATTTTCCCCAGCTGCGGGATTTTTTCGGATTCTCTCAAGAAAAGCCCACATGGTATCCAGGATTGCCTGTGCCCAGTGTGCTCCCGATGCATTCTCGGTAATGGCAATGAGCATATCCAGATCCGGAACAACGATCGTGAACTGCCCCATCGCGCCGTCTGCACGGTATACGCCTTCGGGCTGGCACATCCAGATCTGATAACCATAACCGACAAAGTTATCTCTGGCCTCCGGATTTCCGATCGCCTCTGTCGCCGACTCATTCTGAAGGCTGGTCGCCCGTTTCACATAGTCTTCCGCCAGAATCCTCTCATTGTCCCAGACTCCGCCATTCGCATAAAGCTTCATAAGGCGAAGATTATCCTCGGTGGTCGAAAACAGGCCGCCTCCGCCCATCTCCGTACCGTCCGGCATTTTGATCCAGCGATGGTTATCGGAAAGGATGCCGATCTTATCATACAGGCGGGGTTTCAGATATTCATGCAGTCCAAGTCCTGTTTTCTTTTTGATAATCGCTGCGAGAACCGAAGAACCCACACTGTTGTACATATAGGTCGTTCCGGGTTTGTGTCTTACCGGGGTATGAAGGAAATCATGAAGCCAGTTTACCGTCGGTTCCGGCATCTCGTCCATTCCGCAGCCCATGCAAAGGACATCGTGGATTGTCAGAAGCTTCAGATTTTCTGAGGGGTTCTCCGGTGCTTCTTCCGGGAAAATATCAATCAGTCTTTCATCCAGCTTTAACAGGCCTTCGGTATACGCAATGCCAATCGCCGTCGCCGCATAGGTCTTGGAATGAGACTGCTGGCCATGGCGGATTCCGGGAGCATAGGGGCTCCACCAGCCTTCCGCACAAATTTTTCCATGCCTCATAATCATTAAGCCATGGGGTTCTGTGATCCCGCTCTCCAGCTGATCCAGAAGCCACTCGATGTCTTCCGAACAAATGCCGGCCTGTTCCGGTGTGATCCGTTCAAATTCTTTTCTTGTCATAGTTTTCCTCTCCTGTTCTATTTATCTTTTTTTCAGGCGATATTTTCTCTTCAGGGCTTTTTCTTTCAGGCGGTATTTCTCTTTTGTCAGTTTTTCTTCCTGGCGGGCGTTCTCAGCCAGAATTTTTTTCCGGTATTTCCGGTAGAGCCGGCCTTCCTGAATGAGGGCTGCTCCGGCAAAGGCTGCGAATACCGCCGCCTGGAGCGCTACGGTGAGCTGTTCTTTCTGCTTTTCTGTCAGATTCATAGGGCACCTCCGTTTCTCATAGTTTTTCCTAACTGGTCTCATTATACCATAATTTTCCCCTGGCTGTTACAGTTGAATTATGATTTTGGAAATGGTATGATAGAAGAGCAAGCGATTTACGCAGTAAATCAGCGGATTCTGAATGTTTGAAGGATTGCGTGAGCTGCTCTGCAGCGTAGCAATCCGCAGGTACGACACACGAAGGGAGTTTCTGTTTTATGACTGTGAAAAAACCGGCAGCCTCCACTCCTCTCTGGGGCGAGAAGCCTTATCGCTCCCTGGACTATGAGTGGAAAAAACAGTACGGTGAAAAAATATACAAAGTCTCCTTAAACGG
>UMLE01005421.1_pt1 | contig 10588 bp, 9 predicted proteins | sample 1966461 | NCBI WGS metagenome assembly UMLE01 (sample SAMEA4836196, study PRJEB28245) | human gut metagenome | biome: gut microbiome; material: fecal sample | place: Denmark | collected 2008 | reverse complement strand
GGCAATCGTAGAATTCCTGCGGCGGAATGTGCTGGAAGGCGATGGCAGGCACCGGCTTACCGTCGCCGTTGCGTTCGCCAAGTTCGGACTGTACGGCTCCCAGCCAATCGATCGCCTCGGGGCTTGGCGTGCCATACCCATCGGAATCAGCCAAATCAAGACCGCGCGGATTGACCACATAGGCCGGGTATTGGGCGTCGTTCTCTTCAGGCTTGCCGGCGTAATCGCCGGAATTCACCATCATGACGGACATAGCTACGCGCCCGGATCCGTCGGAAGCCTCAATGGGCAGGGCAAAAGTGCCTGGCTCGAGGCTGTCGACCGGGTTCAGGCAGCCGGGGAATTCGCGGTAGATGCCGTCCTGCTCGTCGGCCAGGATGCCGCACTGGAAATCGTGATTGCCGTAGGTGGCGGCGAACGGCACTTCCGCTTCGATGACCGGGCCAAGGAAGCCGGCAAACGTGCGGCGGACTTTGTCACGGGTCTCGTCCATGAGCTCGTCCAAAGTCGTCGGCACATCCTGTGGATCGGATGTTGTGGAGTAGACCAGCGTGGACGTGGTGGACGCGGTGGACGCGGTTTGTTGGACGTCGGGATTGCTGCCGTCAGACTTCATGGCCAGCAGACGATTGTTCACGCGGTTTCTGGCCCGCCGCTTGATTCCGCGCAGCTTGGCCTCGACTTCGGTGACCGCACGCACGCGAGCGCCCGGTTCCTCGCCACGGCGGCGCAGGAAAGTGTCGATGTAGGCAGGATCGTAACCGCGAATCTGGTCGCCGGTGAACACCACCAGATCCGGGTCGGCTTTGCGAATGGCCTCACGGATAAGGCGGATGGTATCGGGGAGTACGTTGGGGCCGTCTTGGATGTCGGCCATCTGCAGCACGCGGAAGCTGCCGTCTTCGCGGAATCGCAGGTTCGTCATGCCTCACCAGTCTAGGGACGTAATGCTGTTTCGCACAGCATACGCGCCGGTCCTTCACGTTCCCCGCCGCTCCGCACGGCAGCTGAATCACTACGAGAAATCGTAGAACGTGTATCCCTTATCCGCTCCGCTCGTCACGTTGAGCAATGCTTTGCCGTTCAGCGTATCGACGTCGTTTCCTATGAGATAGCCGTCTCCCGTGGCTCCCATATCCGAGTCGTGGTAGGAGCCGGAGAAGGTGCCATCCTTATTGACTTTCATTACGGTTCCCCATGCGCCGACAACGGGCGGTCGCCATCCACCTTGCCGACCTTGTCTTTTGAGGAGAATCGCTTTAACGGAACAGACTCACCCCGCGACGGGCCGTGCAATACGCGTTGCCCAGCCAAGTATGGCGGGAATTGGGCCAGACGGCTCCCAGTCGCGGTGCGTTCTGGCTCATCCAGATGCTCGGCACGCGTCCGTCTGCGGAGCGTGAGCCGAGCAGATTGAAGCCGTTCTTTTCCAGCAGCCACTCCGGGTGCTGGGTGGCGATGGCCAAGCCTTCCTCGAGGGTGAGCGGCAGGCGCTCATCGGAGTCAATAAGTTTGCGGGCCACATCCGGCTCGCGATTGACATAGCACGTGCCGGTGTGCGGATTGACGACCAGATAGAACGGGCCTTCCGGCGGCATGAAGCCGTCTTGAGGCAGGAAGCTGGCGATGTCACGCGGCGGCATGGTGGTGAAGCCTGCCATGCGATTGATGGAGGTTCGTGCAATCAGCGACTCAGGCGAAACCAGTTCACGCGTGGGCACCAGCAGGATGTTCGATCCCAAATCGGAATGCTCGAGCGCCCCGATCAGAGGTCGGGCCAGCGAGCGGAATGCGGCGGCGGAAATATCCGCCACATCCGGGTAGCCGAGAGCCACGATACGGTCGAGCTGTTTTTGGGCCTCTACTGATGCGATAGACATGGCTACCAGTGTAGAACATCGCCTTCGCTTCATTGGGCAGCCACCATCTGGGAAGACCACTGCCGTTGTTCCGCGTGTTTCGTACAATTGCATTGTTTTACGGCCACCCGCATGACGGCCGTCCGACGTAAGTAATCCATCGAAACCCAGAGGTCATAGAGGTCATCATGTCCGAAAAATTGAAGGTCGGCATCCTTGGTGCCACCGGTATGGTCGGTCAGCGTTTTATCACGCTGCTTGAGAATCACCCGTGGTTCGAGGTGGTCACGCTTGCCGCTTCCGCGCACAGCGCCGGCAAGACGTATGCCGAGGCTGTCGGCGACCGTTGGAAGATGGAAACCCCGATGCCCGAATATGTCAAGAACATGGTGGTCGTCGATGGCGACGATGCCGAGTCCGTGGCCTCTGGCGTTGATTTCATGTTCTCTGCGGTAAACATGCCGAAGGACCAGATTCGCGCCATTGAAGAGCGTTATGCCAAGACCGAGACCCCGGTGGTCTCCAACAACAGCGCCCACCGCTGGACCCCGGACGTGCCGATGGTGGTGCCGGAGATCAACCCGGAGCACTTCGAGGTGATCGAGCACCAGCGCAAGCGCCTGGGCACCACTCGTGGTTTTATCGCCGTCAAGCCGAACTGCTCGATTCAGGCCTACACGCCGGCGCTGGCCGCGTGGAAGGAATTCGAGCCGCGCGAGGTGGTTGTGAGCACCTACCAGGCGATTTCCGGCGCGGGCAAGACCTTCAAGGACTGGCCCGAGATGGTGGGCAACATCATCCCGTTCATCTCCGGTGAGGAAGCAAAGTCTGAGAAGGAACCGCTCAAGGTGTTCGGCCATGTGGACGCCGCCAAGGGCGAGATCGTGCCGTTCGACGGCGACCTCAAGATCACTTCCCAGTGCATCCGCGTGCCCGTGCTCAACGGCCACACCGCCACCGTGTTCCTGAACTTCGGCAAGAAGGCCACCAAGGAAGAGCTCATCGACCGTCTGGTGAACTACACGTCCAAGGCTTCCGAGCTGGAGCTGCCGCACGCACCGAAGCACTTCATCCAGTACCTCACCGAGGATGACCGCCCGCAGGTCAAGCTCGACGTGGACTACGAGGGTGGCATGGGCGTTTCCATCGGCCGTCTGCGTGAGGATTCCATCTTCGATTGGAAGTTCGTGGGTCTGGCCCACAACACCCTGCGTGGTGCAGCCGGCGGTGCCCTTGAATGCGCCGAAATGCTCAAGGCTCTCGGCTACATCACCAAGAAGTAGTTGAAACTGAGTCCGAAACTGAGAAAGCCCTCCGCAAGGAGGGCTTTCGTCGTATATACCGCAAAAACGCGGCTCAGTGGCTCAGCGGCCAGTACCGCCGTACACCACGGCTTCGATTTGATCGGCATCGAGACCGTATGCGGTGTGCAGCGCCTTGACGGCGTCGTTGAGCTGATCGAGCGGCACGAGCGCGGCGATACGAATCTCGGAGGTAGAAATCATCAGCACGTTGATGCCCTCATCGCTCAGGGCCTGGAAGAACTTGGCGGCCAGACCGGCATGGGTCTTCATGCCAACGCCCACCACGGCCACCTTGCCTACGTTGGTGTCCACATCGAAGGAGTGGTAGCCCAGCACTTCCTGCTTGTCGAGCAGTGTGTTCTGAACCTGCTTGACGGCCGATTCGGGCACGGTGAAGGAGATGTCCGCAGTGCCGACGGATGCGCCGGCCTGCACGATCATGTCCACGTTCACGCCGGCGGTGGCCAGCTCGGTGAACACCTTGGCGGCCATACCCGGCTCGTTCGGCACGCCACGCACGGTGGCCAGCGCCTCGGAACGATCGTGGGCAATGCCGGAAATCACCGGTGCCTCGGGGCCCAGGTCAGGGAACAGGTCGCCCATGGATTTCGCTTCTTCTTCAGTCATGTCTTGCCTTGTCTTGCTTGAAATTACTTACGATTATCGTTCGCTGTAGCCGCGCTCAGTCGAGGTTCGGCAGCGTACGCGGGTCAATGCCGTCGGGCACCACCAATGTGCCGGGGCGACGGGAGAACGAGGAACGCACGTGCAGCGGCATGTTGAAACGCTGAGCGTATTCCACACAGCGCAGTGCCAGCACCTTGGAGCCGCAGGACGCCATCTCCAGAATGGACTCGTAATCGATGGACGGAATGCGGCGGGCGGAAGGCACGATACGCGGGTCGGCGGTGAAGATGCCGTCCACGTCAGTGTAGATCTCGCAGATATCGGCACCGAGCGCCACGGCAAGCGCCACTGCGGAGGTATCCGAACCACCGCGGCCGAGCGTGGTGGCGTCACCCTTGGCGTTGATGCCCTGGAAGCCGGCAACGATGGCGATGTCTCCCAATGAGAGCGCGTTCTTCACGCGGTCCGGTCTCACGGCCTTGATGTGGGCCGCGCCGTAACGGGCGTCGGTGAAGAAGCCGGCCTGCTGACCGGTGAAGGAGTGGGCACGGCTGCCTTCGGCGTGAATGGCCATGGCCAGCAGGCTCATGGAAATTCGCTCGCCTGCGGTCATCAGCATGTCCATCTCGCGCTCGGGCGGGCTGGAGTCGATGCTCAGCGCCTGATCGATAAGGTCATCGGTGGTGTCGCCCATGGCGGAGACCACCACGGCCACCTTGTTGCCCTTCTTTTCCGTCTCAACAACGCGCTTGGCCACACGTTTGATCGATTCGGTATCGGCGACCGACGAACCGCCGTACTTCTGCACGATGAGAGCCACTGCTGTCCTTTGTTCTTCTCTTAGGGGGAGTTTGCTCAATATTCTACGCAAACGCAACGATTATAAAGGTTGCCACGTTCACCCCGCGACCCCGCGCCGACATGTGGACACGGGCATGGCCTACGTTGTTCAGCAAATATTCAAGTTTTCACCGGTGGTTCTTTGAGGCAGCCGCATCCATCCTTTGAGATTCGAGCGGTTAACTATCAATTACCGGCAAACGAAAGCAAACCGGCGAGGTTTCCGCAGACCCCATAACTGAATACCTTCTTCTTCCTCTCTCCTTTTCAAGGCCCGGTCCCGCAGCCCGGGCCTTTTCCTTTTGTGTTGGGAACGATGGGTCAAACGCACGATACGAGCTCACGGAGCAAGCGTGGCCAACGGCACTACCAATACCCCATCATCCCGGCGATAAGCGGCAGCCGTAGCGGTCAGCACCATCAAGAATGACGGACGGCCTTCGTGATCTTGATCAATTCTGTCAGCCAACTTTTTCAAATGGGCCGCCGCAATATCAACCTGCTTTTCTCCGAGCTTGACCTCAATGAGAGCCCATCGTCCATCATGCAGGCCAATGACCGCATCAGATTCCAATCCCGTCTTATCCCGATAATGGAACACATCTCCGCCAAGCGCATCAGCATACACACGCAGATCGCGAATACACATGGACTCAAACAGCAAGCCAAAGGTCTCGAAATCATTAAGGAGTTTCTCCGGGGTCGCGTGCAGTACCGCACAAGCTATCGACGGGTCGCTGAAGTGTCTGGTTGGGCTCGTTCTCACTGCAGTCTTAGAACGTAAACGAGGGTTCCAAGCTGGAAGATCTTCAGTTACGCAAGCTCGCGACAATGCATCTAAATAATCGGAGAGTGTACCTTCCGAAGGCGGTTCACCCTGCATATCCGCCGCGATAGTGGATTGCGACGCCTGAGAAGAAATATTGCGCGCATACGAGCGCATAATCAGACGCATCCAAGTTTTATTGCGCTTTATACCATCCATACGATTGATGTCAGAATCAAGTAGTTCTTCGACATAATCCGCGGCCATGCGCAAGGCAACATTTACTCGAGATTCGACTACTGCTTCAGGCCAGCCACCGCGGCATAGCGCAAACGCGGTGTTTTCAATATCGAAATCGGAGAAACCCGAAACATCATGGTTGCCATCGAACAACTCTCCCAACGAAACAACGCCCGTCGATTCCTGCGATTCAAATAAGGACATGGTACGCATGGTTAATCGGGCAATTCTTCCCACTCCGGAATGAGCTGGTTCCTGTTGAGGAGTCGCCGATCCAGTTAGGATGAATCGGCCACGACCGCGCCCTCGATCGATGGCGAAACGCACCGCGTCCCACAATTGCGGGGCCATCTGCCATTCATCAATGAGTCTCGGCTCCTCACCTCGCAGGATGAGAGAAGGCTTTGTATCAGCCAAGGCCAACAGCGTAGCACTGCGATCCGGGTCCTGCATGAAGACCTGACTCGCCGACTGCCTTTCTGCCGTTGCAGTCTTGCCACACCATTTTGGACCTTTAATCTGAACGGCACCAGAAGACTGCAATGCCTGAGTCAGCAACCCATCAGCCACTCGAGGAAGGTACTCGCCACGTTGAATCTCCGAGCTCTCCACTGCCATATGTGCCCTCCCGCAAACCGTCGAAACATCAACCTATAAATCACTCTATTGCGGAAGTTGGACCATTCTAATTGTGGAAGTTGGACTATTTTCGTTGTGGAAGTTGGACCATTCCTATTAGGGAAGTTGGACACTAGATTACGAACTAGACTTTTCCTTTTTGCAGCAACAGTGCCACCAACACGATGGGCGTCATCACCGCCTATCGCCAGACCCTTTTCCTTGACCTAAAAAGAGAGATGCCCAGACAGTGCCATCTTTTCTCTGATCACACTAGCCAATTCGGAACGCAGCGGCGAATCCGTGATCCGCGCATCCTCTGCAACCGCGCCTTTGACGTTCGGCAATCCGGCGAACAAGCTTTTGCTCAGGCGCTCTTCGCGATTCATTTCTTTGGTCGGAAAACAGAATACGCGGGAACGCCCCTCACGCCTACGAAACCAACGGCTCGACGACGAACCGACATCCACGAAAACAGCAATAGCGCCTCTTTTATCGAGGTAACATATTCCCTCTTTATGCATTCATACCCCCCTATTTGAAAGCTCTGCCAAATATCGCCGACGCTGCGACTTATCATGTTGCCATACTTTGCAATCCTTTGCATCCCCTTGCATCTCAACGGCTTGTCCGAAGTAAGCCGCATCACTGACAGCCGTAGCAACGTTGTTCGTATCGCATTTTCAGACTTCTTATGCCCCCTACATTGCCCCTATATGGCCCCGTCGGCATGTTGCATGAAAGGCTTGGTGCGGAGTAACGTTTCGCAGTGTGGCGCGTGCGGTGTTGCCATTTGCGACAGCACCTATGCCATGCACGACTAAGACGGACCCGGCCGTCTTGTATAAGCAAATCATGAGCAGATCAAGCGAAGGAACAGGCGACTATGGCATTGCTGCATCGACGTTCGATGAGTAAGCGTGCCTCACAGAAAATGTGGGAAAACAACGCGGCCATGCCGGATGACGCATCTGCAAATGACAACGTTTCCTCAGCGCGGCCCGAGCCCGCAGCATTCGTTCCAACACCATTTGACGAAGTCATCGATATCAGCGATCTCGTGGCCGAGCGCCGACGCCTGCAACGCAACCTGTGGGCGATGCGCATCATCACCATTGTGCTGCTGATCGCCGCAATCGCCGTGGCCTGCTTCCCGCTAGCGTTGCAATTCGAGTCCGACCGCAACTTGGCCGCCACCACAGCCACCACGGCCAAAGAAGTAGCTGGCTGGCCTTACCCGCAGGCGGAAGACAAGCTCACGGCGGCCCGCGCATACAACAAGAAGCTCGCTGAATCCGGCCAGCCTATCTTGGGTGAAGCCGTCGATCCGTTCGCCGCCGCTCAAGGAGGATCCCAAGCCAGCGGCGAGGATTCCGCCTCAAAGAAAGACAAGGAATACCAGTCACTGCTTAATACCGGCAACGGCGTGATGGGCACAATCAAGGTGCCCAAGCAGTCCATCAATCTGCCGTTTTATCACGGCACTTCCGAGGAAGCACTGGCTTCTGGTGCCGGCCACTTGTACGGCACGTCGCTGCCGGTGGGAGGTAAATCCACCCATTCGGTCATTACCGGGCACCGCGGGTTGGTTGAAGCGCTGATGTTCACCCGTTTGGACGAGGTGAAAGAGGGCGACTTCTTCTACATCGAAGTCATGGGCGAAACTTTGGGCTACAAAGTGGACCGCATTTCGGTGATTTTGCCGGATGACACGTCGAAGCTCAAGATCGTGCCGGGTGAGGATCGCGTCACTTTGATGACCTGTACGCCATACGGCGTGAACACGCACCGACTGCTTATCTCCGGGCACCGCGTGGCGATTCCGATGCCGGCCCCCGAGCCGAATGACGTGCTTGACGCGCGCAATATCGCCCTTGGTGTTGGTCTAGGCATACTGGCGGCAGGACTGTTCATTATCTGGTTGGCACGACGCCACAAGGCCGCGCGCATCATCCGCCACGGCGCATTCTGGCCGTGGATGCGCCGCAAGGGCGAAAGCGCCAATGATACGCTGGCTTAGGCCTCGCGCCGACCGGCCAGTGCCCTGCCCAGCGTGATTTCGTCGGCATACTCCAAGTCGGAGCCCACCGGCAGGCCGCTGGCAAGTCGGGTGACCTTGACACCTACGGGTCGCAATAGCTGGGTCAAGTAGCTGGTGGTGGCCTCGCCTTCAATATTCGGGTCGAGCGCCATAATCACTTCCTTGACCTCATCGCCTTCTAAGCGTTTGAGCAGACCGGGAATACGCAGGTCGGCAGGGCCAACGTTGGCCATTGGGTTGATTGCGCCGCCGAGCACATGGTATAGGCCGTGGTATTCGCGCGTGCGCTCGATGCTCATCACATCCTTGGGCTCTTCGACCACGCAGATCACCGAACGGTCGCGTCTCGGGTCGGCGCATACCGGGCAGGGGCTGGATTCGCACACGTTGCCGCAAATATCACAGAAGCGGATCTTGGCCTTGACCTCTTCGATGGCCTCGGCCAAATCGCGCGCTTCATCTTCGGGCGCGGACAGCATGTAGAAGGCGATACGCTGCGCGCCCTTCGGCCCGATGCCGGGCAGCCGCCCGAAAGCGTCGATCAGTCGTTGTATTGCGCCGTCATAAGCAAGTGCCATGGGTATTCCTCGTTATTCGTCCTCATTATTCATCCGAGTGCTTCTTGGCAGGCTGGATGTTCTTGGGGTTCTTCGGATCATCTGCCGCGAATTGCTCGACTTTTTTGACCTCGAATAGCTTTTTCAGATCGTCGAGATTCATGGCCGTCGCCTCGCCGAGCGACTGGTCGCTCATCGAGTATTCGTCATCCTCGGCCGCGACTTGCGGTTGTGGTTTCGGCTGGGGCTGGGGCTGGCTATTCCACGGGTCGGCATTCGGGGTCGGCTGTGCGGGTTGCGGTTGATTCCACGGGTCACCGTGCGGGGTGGCCTGCGGAGCCGATTGTGGAACTGCCTGCGGTTGATTCCACGGGTCATCGCCGGCAGCCGGCTGCGGAACCGATTGGGGCTGGTTCCACGGGTCATCGCCCGACATATTGCCCGACACTGTCTGAGGAACCGAAGAAGCCGGAGTCTGGGACTGAGGCTGATTCCACGGGTCGTCTCCTGGCTGCGGAGCCGCCTGAGCATGGTTCCCCTGCGGTTGATTCCACGGATCATCGTGAGGAGACTGCTGATATGGCTGGTTCCACGGGTCGGCTTCGGCCGGTTGCGACGCCGGTGAGACCGCGGCCTGAGACTGCGTCTGATTCCATGGATCGTCGCTCGCGCCGGCAACTGCCGTAACGGAAGATGCGGTGGCTGGCTGCCCAGTGGACTGTCCAGTGGGTCCAGCGGACGCAACGGACGCAGTGGGTGCAACAGGAGCAGCCGGAGCGGCCCACGGATCAACACCGTCACTGATGTCCGGAACCGCAACATGCTTCTTGTGATGCTCTTCGGGCGCAGGCGTAGCAGCGGGCTCGTTAGGCGCGAACCCGTCTGCAGATTGCGGCGAAGCGTTGCTTACGGCCGGCTTGGCCCAAGGGTCATCGTCACTCCAGTTCTTCGCTGCCGTGGATGCACTGGATTGTCCGGCTCGATGGCTGTCGTCTGCGTCCTCGGCTTGGCCTGTTGCAGTCGGCTTCGGAGCTTTCGTCTCGCTCCCCATATGAATGCCCAGGCTCGCGCCCAAACTCGACGCGGCCAATCCAGCCTTGGCCATGGCAATCTGCTGCTTGACCTTGGCCAATTGCTCCGGGCTCATACGTTTGACGGATTCGACTCGCTCGCCATTCGCCGCGACCGCAGAAGGTGCAATAACCGCATTGGCGCCGAACTCGTTGCGCACGGCATCCATCACCACGGCCGCCGCCTTCTTACCGCTGTTATCCACGGCCAAGGCGAAAGCGTGCTGGCTCAGCGACTTGTCGAACGTCATCGACAAGCAAGGCAGACCCTTACGGTTGGGGCCGAATTTTACGGTCGGCACCTTGTCTCGTGACACATATTCACGAATGGTTTCCGGCAAAGCGGCGACGGCTGCATCCCACTTCTCGTCGATGGACCGATTATCCGATGCCGCAGGCGAGGTCACCGGTTGAGCCGGGACGGCCGGCGACGCGGCGGGCGCGCCCCACCCGGCATTGGCGGCAGGAGCGGCACCGGCAGCAGCAGTTGCTACAGCAGGTTGCACAGACAGAGAGCCCGCGGGTCGGTCGCTGACCGGGCCGTTGACAGGGCCGTTGCCTCCAACAGATTCATGGGAAGCGGTGCTCTGAGGCGCGGCTGCTTGCTGGTTGCGTGCAGCACCGGAGAATCCGCCATGTGAGGCTCCGGCAAACCCGCCTCGCGAT
>UMLE01019439.1_pt1 | contig 10627 bp, 9 predicted proteins | sample 1966461 | NCBI WGS metagenome assembly UMLE01 (sample SAMEA4836196, study PRJEB28245) | human gut metagenome | biome: gut microbiome; material: fecal sample | place: Denmark | collected 2008 | reverse complement strand
GGTGTGAGAGGACGGGAGTTAATCACTCCCTCCTACTCGATTTACAATAAGAAAGAACTGCTGATTCCGCCATCTACAACAAGGTCGATTCCACTAATGAATCGTGCGGCATCAGAGCAAAGGAAAGCAGCTGCCATTCCAAGGTCTTTTTCTTTTGCAAAACCACGAAGAGGTGTGCGGTTTTGGATTTCTTCTAATCGTTCTGGTGTTTTTAAGTTTGTTTTTGCGAGCATATCTGTGTATACGAATCCAGGATTTAAGCTGTTGACACGGATGCCATATGGACCAAGATCGCGGGAAAGGCTTCTTGTAAGACCTTTTACGCCGCTTTTACATAAAGTATAGGCCTGAATATCATGCATTCCAAGGATTGAAGCAAGGGAAGAAATAAAGAGAATGCAGCCGGAGTTTCGTTTCTTCATATTCGCAGCAACAGCCTGTGAGAATAAAAATGGTGCTTTAGCCTGAGTAGCGATGATGGTATCTAATTCTTCTTCGGTAAAGTCAAAATAATCTTTTTTGTTATTGATCCCAGCATTGTTAACCAGAATGTCGATAGGTGTAGTTTCTTCGATTTTGGAAATGAGTTCGTTATAGTGTGCAGTATCTGTGACGTCGAATACGTAATAAGAACAATGTTCCCCGAGTTTTTTGGCGGCTTCTTTTAATTTTTCTTCTCGACGTCCAAGAATAATAACGTTAGCATCCGCATCCAGAAGTTCGTTTGCAATGGCGAACCCGATCCCGGTAGCTCCTCCAGTGACGATGGCAGTTTTCCCTTTTAAGGAGATTTCTTTTTTCATAATGCTTTCCTTTCGTGAAAATGTTAAAAAACAACAAAAAATATTTAAAATAAAGAAAAAATCTTTATAACAAAGATTATAATACAAATAACAAAAATGTCCATATGAAAATACAATAAAATAAGGAAGTATTTAAGGAAAGGATAGCCTAGAAGCTATTGACATTATAGAGAATAATATTTATAATAAAAGGTATATGTGAAAACAAATATATGGAATGTTTTACACAGGATATAACAAGTATACAGGTAACAAAACAGGTCAGATGACTGAAGGGGAGATTTATGGATACTACATTAATAATTATGGCAGCCGGAATCGGATCAAGATACGGTGCAGGAATCAAACAGCTTGCGAAGATGGGACCGAATGGTGAGATCATTATGGATTATTCAATTCGTGATGCGAAAGAAGCTGGATTTAATAAGGTTGTATTTATTATCCGTAAGGACATCTTTGAAGAATTTGAAGAGATAATCGGCAGCCGAATTAAAGATCAGATTGATGTAGAATATGTATTTCAGGAATTAGATGACCTTCCAGAAGGATTTGAAGTACCAGAAGGACGTACAAAGCCTTGGGGAACAGGACAGGCTGTTCTTTGCTGCAAGGATATCGTCAAGGAACCATTTGTGATCATCAACGCAGATGATTACTATGGAAAGGAAGCTTTTGTGAAGCTTCATGATTTCTTAGTATCTGGAGAAGATCTTGGAAGAGAATTCACAATGGGAATGGCTGGATTTATCCTGAAGAATACATTAAGTGACAATGGAACTGTCACACGAGGAGTTAGTGTTGTAGATGAGAATGGATTATTAAGCCAGGTTCATGAGACAACAGGAATTATGATGGGGGAAGATGGTAAGATCAAGTGTGATCTTCCAGATGTTCAGGAATGGATCAGTCCAGAGGATAAGGTTTCTATGAATATGTGGGCTGCATATCCAGAATTTTTAGAGTTCCTTGCAGAAGACTTCAAGACTTTCTTAAGTGAAGTAGAAGAAGGAGATCTGAAGAAAGAATATTTATTACCAAACATCGTAGATAAATTATTGAAAGAAGGACGTGCAAACGTCAAAGTATTAGAGACACAGGATCGATGGTTCGGTGTAACTTATCAGGAAGATAAGGAAGCTGTACAGAAAGCATTTGCCGGATTGATCAAAGAAGGTGTCTACCCAGCAAATTTATGGGGCTAAGATATATGGCATAATTTAGGGGCAGTCAGTGTTGAGCTGGCTGCCTGTTTTATTTCAGAGGAAGTTTTAGTGAGGTCCGCTTTGGAATAGAATAAGGAGGATCAAAATGAAATATAGCAAAACAATTGCGGGAATTACGATAGAGATCTGTGAAAAAGCAATAGGAGAAGATCTTGTTTTAACTCTAAGTGGTGGTGAGAAATCGCATATTGGCTGTGTTGTTCAGGCAGTTCCACGCCCTTCGTTGAGTGGTGACGGAACGATCAGTGTCACTTCATCTGTGATCAATCTGACAGGTCACAAAGACGAATTTCTATGCCGCAGACTGGCTGAGAATCGATGCAGGGAAACAGGAAAAGTAGTGGTATGTACAGGCGGGGTGCACATGGATCATATAACGGGAGAACAGATCGAAGAATTATTAAAGAATATCGATCGTATGATGACAGAATAAGATCATAGAAGATGATCAGAAAGCAGGTGATTTTTTGAAATTTATTCATATTGCGGATGTTCATTGGGGAGCCAGACCAGAGAGAGAGCAGACATTTGGAAGGATCAGAGAACAAGAGATCAAAGAGACATTTCAAAGAGTCATTGATCATGCGAATAAGCAACAGGTAGATCTGTTATTGATCGCAGGGGATCTGTTTGATCAGCCGCCAACGCAGCAGGAGCTGAGAGAAGTGGATTATCTGTTGTCCAGATTGAATCATATAAGAACGGTTTTGATCGCAGGGAATCACGATCATCTGGAACCGCATGATGTATTTTCCCAGTATAAATGGAATTCGGAAGTTTACCTTCTGGATGGAAAACAAAGAGATCATATTTCTTTTGAAGATCTTGAAACGACTATTTATGGCTTTAGTTATTGGAAGAATCAGATCACGAAACCATTGTATGATCGCATGAAACCAGATGAGAATGAAAGCAGTGATTTTTCAATCCTGCTGGCACATGGAGGGGATGAAAGTCATATCCCGATTCAGAGAGAAGCGTTAAAATGGTCTGGATTCGACTATATCGCTCTTGGACATATCCATAAACCAGAGATCATTTTCGAAGATCTGATGGCATATGCAGGATCGCTGGAACCATTGGATCACACAGAGACGGGATACCATGGTCTGATCGAAGGGGAGATCAGCGAAGAAAAGAAACAGATAACCTTCGTTCCCTTTGCAAAAAGAATGTATACACAAGTGGAAGTCATGATATCCGATGAGATGTCAGCGTTAGAGATCGTAGATCGGGTAGAAACGGAACTTTCATATCGTGGAAGAGAGAATATATATGAAATTGTACTGACAGGAAGTATTGATCCACAGATCCATCTGGACTTTTATGAGATCACGAGCCAATATATGGTTACAGATATCATTTATGAAACGAGGGATCAATGGGAATACGAACAGCTATCAGGAGAAGATGATTTTATCATCCAGAAGGTCGCAGATATTTTAAAAGATGAACCAGAGGCTTTGCGTTATGCGATGGAAGCTTTAACATATGCCAGGGAGAAGTAAAAGATGAAGATTGAGGAGATCAATATTGATGGATTTGGAAAATTTCATAAATATCATTGCCAGACATCTGGGAAGTTAGAAGTTTTCTATGGCAAGAATGAATCTGGCAAGACAACACTTCGTAAGTTTATGATCGCAATGCTGTTTGGGCTGGAGAAATCAAGAGGACTCGCTGCAAGATATGATGATTTCACCAGATATCAGCCAGTAAATGGCGGCATTTATGGTGGCTCCATGATCTTTGAAAAGGACGGGATCAGATATAAGATCATGAGAAACTTCGGTCAAGGGCAGACAGAGTATCGCATATTTGATGCAGATACGATGGAGGAACTTAAGGGGAAGGAATACTTATTCGAATCCGATCAACAGGCATTTGAGAATACGGTTTCGATGACACAGGCAGAGATTCGTACAGGCAGAGAGATGAAGGAAGTTTTGCAAAATTCCATGGCGAATCTGCGAAGCAGCAAGGATGCCGCGATCGACCTTCGAAAAGCGATCGATCATTTGAAAGCCAGACGAAGACAAATGCGAAAAGATCCTGTGTTTGCACAGATTGACAATTTGCGAAGACAGCAGGGGTCATGGCAGTATGATGTACAAGCATTGAATGAATATGAACAGGAAGAGAGAGAGATTCGGAAACGTTTAAGACGAAAGAGAAAGTTGACGCTGCTTCAGAAGATTTTGCTGTGGTTTCGAAAGTTATTTGGTGGGGAAGATGAAGAACGAATTCGCAAAATAGAACTAAGACATCGCTTAGAGATCATTGAGATCGAGAAAGCACAGCTTATGCAGCAAAAGGAAGAGGCAGATAAGAAAAAGCAGGAATACGAGATTTTGCTGGGGCAGAAAAGGAAGAAAGAACTTGAGATTCACGAGATAGAACTTGCAATGAAAGCGATCGAGGAAGCTGCAAGCCAGGTACAAAAGACTTTTGGACAGGAACTAAATGAGAAAATCTCAGAGATTTTTTGTGATATGACGAATGGAAAATATACGCAGGCAGTCATGGATGAGAATCTTTCGATGATGGTTTATGATGGATTTGATCATATCGATATGAAGTATTTAAGCAATGCCACGGTAGAACAATTATACTTTGCGCTACGTCTTGCATCGGCCGATCTTTTATATGAAAATGATGCATTTCCGTTGTTTTTAGACGATGTGTTCGGTAATTATGATGACGAAAGACTGGCACAGACGATGCAGTATTTAAGTCACCATACAGACCGTCAGATCTTTTTATTTACGGGCAGGAAAGAAATACTTCGTTTATTGGATGAGAAAGAAATTTTATATCATCTTATTTCTTTATAGCTTTTTCTGTGCTAAGATAATGAGAGATAAAGTAACAAAGGAGATCAAAATATATGGCAAAGAAGATGACCATGGCAGACATCGCGAATTTATCAGGAGTTGGAAAAAGCACAGTATCTCGTTATTTTAATGGGGGATATGTAAAGGATGAGACGAGAGCGAAGATTCAGAAGGTCATTGAAGAATACAACTATACACCGAATGCATTTGCAAGATTGAATGCGAAACAAAGCAACGTGATCGGTGTAGTTGTGCCGACATTAAATTCTAAGATCACAAGCCGTGTGATCACAAGTATCGATCGGTATTTAAGAGAAAAGGGGTATACAACCCTTATTCAGAACTCAGACCACGATATTGATCAGGAATTACAGAATATCCAGCGCCTGATCCAGTTAAATGTGGATGGGATCTTGATCAGTTCCATAGCGATCACAAAGGACCACAAAGAGCTGTTAAAGAAAGCGGGAATTCCAGTGGTTGTTTTAACACAGGATTATGAAGATGGAATTTCCATTATTTATGATGATTATCATGCAGGGAAAACGATCGGAGAGTATATCGGGAAGAAAGGACATCAAAAGGTTGGATATATTGGTGTCTATGAGACAGACCAGGCAGTTGGGATCGAGCGTAGAAATGGCGTGTTAGATGGATTGAAAGAATATGGGATCACACCGGTGACAGGGAAGAGTGATTATAGTTTTATTGGTGGACAGATGGTTACAAGAGAATTACTTGAGAGGGAATCAGATTTAGATGCGATCATCTGTGCAACAGATCGGCTTGCGTTTGGTGCATATAAGATTTTACACGAACATAAGAAGAGGATTCCAGAAGAAGTGTCTGTGGCAGCGTTTGGAGGATATGATGAAAGTACCCTCCTGACGCCAGAGCTTACAACGCTAAAGTTTGATTCCTATGGAATGGGATACCTTGGAGCGGAAACGATCCTTAAGATGATCACAGGAGAACCAGTATCCAAGAAACAGATTGTGGGATATGAATTTATTGAAGGCGGAAGTGTCAGATCATAAATTCTTCATATGTGCTTATAATATCGCCCTCCTTCCGTATTATTCGGAACGGAGGGCTTTGCCGTTTACCTGTTGCTTTGTTAAGTCGTCTCATATAAAACACAAATAAAAGTAATAAAATAAAAAATGTGGTATCGATTCCATAAATACTATTGACAAATAGAAGAGAAAGTTATAAGATACAGATATGGAACCGATACCATAATAAGTTTCACAATAAAAAAGGAGAGAAGATATGGATTACGCAAAAATCGCCAGCCAGGTCATCGAGCATGTTGGTGGCAAACAAAACATTAAGTCAGTTCAGCATTGTGCAACAAGACTTCGTTTACAGTTAAAAGACAACGATCTTCGCAATGAAGATGCAGTCAGCGACATTGAAGGAGTTAAGGGAGTGTTCTTAACACAGTCACAGTTCCAGATCATTTTCGGATCAGGACTTGTAAACTTAGTGTGCGACGAAGTACAGAAGCAGTTAGGAATCTCAGTCGATACATCAGCAGATGATGAGAAAGAAGAGAAGAAAGGAAATGTTCTTCAGAGATTAGTAAAGTTATTAAGTGATATTTTCGTACCGATCATTCCAGCCATCGTAGCAGGTGGTCTGTTAATGGGAGTGAACAATATCCTGACAGCAGCGATGTTTAGTGGAAAGTCTGTTATTGATCTGTACCCACAGTTTAAGGGTCTGGCAACAGCGATCAACATGTTTGCAAGTGCTCCATTTGCATTTTTGCCAGTATTGATCGGATTTAGCGCAACGAAGAAGTTTGGCGGGAATCCATATCTTGGAGCAGCCATGGGTATGATCATGGTTCATCCAGATCTGTTAAGTGCATACAGCATCGGTATCGCCAAAGCACCAGTATGGGATATCTTTGGATTTAAGATCCAGGCGATCGGATATCAGGGAACTGTACTTCCAGTATTAGCAGTTGCATTTATTTTAGCAACGATCGAGAAGAAGTTACATAAAGTAACACCAACATGGTTAGATAACCTGACAACACCATTGATCGCTATCATGGTAACATCATTTTTAACATTCATCTGCGTAGGACCAGTGTTAAGAGAAGCAGGTAACTTATTAGCAGATGGAATCACATGGGTATATAACACACTTGGATTTGTCGGTGGCGGATTATTCGGACTTGCATATGCACCAATCTGTCTAACAGGAATGCATCACAGCTTTATCGCGATCGAGACACAGCTGATCGCAGCCAAAGCAACAACAGGTGGAAGTTTTATCTTCACAACAGCAAGTATGAACAACGTAGCACAGGGAGCAGCCGTATTAGCAGTTTTATTCTTAACAAAGAATGAGAAGATGAAATCAATCTGTTCTGCATCAGGTGTTTCTGCATTACTTGGAATCACAGAACCAGCAATGTTCGGTGTAACACTGAAATTAAAATATCCATTCTACGCTGCCATCATCGGTTCAGCCGTAGGTAATGCATATTGTGCAGCAACAGGAGTTTTGGCACAGGCATTAGGAGCAGCAGGACTTCCGGGATTCCTGTCCATGCTTCCAAAAGATTACTTAAACTTCGTGATCGGACTGCTCTTATCCATGGGAGTATCCGCAGTTTTAACTGCAGTCTTCTGGAAGAAGTTTAACGTCGAAGGAGAAGATCACAAAGCAGAGACTCCGGTTAAAGAAGAAGCAAAAGAAATCGAAGTACAGGAACCAGCAGATACAACAGAAGAAACAAATGAATTATATGCACCAATGAAAGGTGAAGTTTTAGATGTAGCAAAGTCCGCAGACCCAGCATTTGCAAGTAAGGCAATGGGAGAAGGTGTAGCGATCAACCCAAGCGAAGGCATCGTATATGCACCAGCCGATGGAACGATCAGTCTGATCTTCCCTACAAAACATGCAATGGGGATCACATTAAACTCAGGAGTAGAACTTCTGATCCATGCAGGAATCGATACAGTTAAGATGAATGGCGAAGGTTTTGAGACTTTCGTAGAAACAGGAGCCAAAGTAAAGAAAGGTGATAAATTATTATCTTTTGACATGGATCTTGTGAAAGAAAAAGGATACAAGACACAGACGATGTTCTTAGTTGCAGATGCGAAAGGAAAAGAAGTCGAAGTGGTTGAAGTAGTGGATGCAGATAATAATATGAAGATCATGAATTTAAAATAATCATTATTCGAAGAAGGAAAGGAAACCAGGGCAGATGTTTGAAAAATACAAGAAAGTCTATAAGGCAGATTATGAAAAATGGTATAAAGAAAATGAAGCTTACAGACAACGTGTGGCAGCAGATCAAGACCGATTAAAATTTCATTTAATGCCAAAGACAGGATGGTTAAATGATCCAAATGGTTTATGCCAGTTTAATGGGACATACCATATTTACTACCAGTACACTCCATTTGAACCAACTGGTGAGTTAAAGACATGGGGACATTATACGACAAAAGATTTTATTCATTATGAAGATTTTGGACCAGTCGTATTCCCAGATGAAGACATCGATGCCCATGGTGTCTATTCCGGCTCTGCATTTATTGAAGATGATACGATCCACTATTTCTACACAGGAAATTTAAAATATTTTGACAGAGATGATTATGACTATATCAACAGTGGACGTGGAAGTAATACGATCACATTTACAAGTAAAGACGGCTATGAGTTTACCAAAAAGGAATTGTTAATGACAACCGACGATTATCCGGCTGACATGAGCAACCATGTGCGTGATCCAAAAATCTTTAAGAAAAATGAGAAATATTACATGGTTCTTGGAGCAAGGGATGTCGAAGGTGTGGGTATGATCCTTCTATATGAATCTACAGATCTTAAGAACTGGACATACAAGAATCGTATCACAACTCTACAGAAGTTTGGTTATATGTGGGAATGTCCGGATCTGTTTGAGATGGACGGACAGTTATACATCATCTGCTGCCCACAGGGAGTAGAAACACAAGGCATTGATTACGAAAATGTTCATCAGGTCACAGCAATGAAATTAGACTATGATTTTGATACCGATGAATATGAAATCACAGATATCAAACTTTTTGACCGCGGATTTGATTTCTATGCACCACAAAGTTTTGAGGATGAAAGTGGAAGAAGGATTCTGATCGGATGGATGGGAATCCCAGACGCAGACTATACGAATCCAACCGAAGAAGCTGGATGGCAGCATGCACTGACGATCCCAAGAAAATTATCCGTAAGAGACGGAAAACTGATTCAGGAACCGATCGAAGAATTAAAACAACTTCGAAGCGAGGACAAAGCAGTTTGTACATTTTGTTATGGACAGACGATCATCATGCAAAATGCAATCTATGAAGCTGTTGTAGATTTTAAACGATGCAGAGAAATGGTAATGACACTGCGCGAAGGAATCACTCTTTCCTATAAAGACAATATCCTGACCTTAAATCTTGGGGTCTATGGAAGTGGAAGATCAACAAGAAAAGTCAGATTAGAAAAATTAGATCATCTTCAGATTTTTGCGGATACTTCATCCTTAGAAATCTTTGTGAATCATGGAGAAGAAGTTTTTACAACAAGAATCTACAATCATCATGGAAGACTACTGATTAATGGAGAATGTTCTGGTATAATGACTGTATATCCATTAAAATCATTTGAAATTGAAGGAGGAAGACATGAAGAATAAATTATGTGGGATCGGAGAAGCACTGATCGATTTTATTCCTGAGGTTAAGGGACAGAGACTAAAAGATGTACCTTCATTTAAAAGAGTCGCAGGAGGAGCACCTGCCAATGTAGTCGGGGCAGTTACGAAGCTTGGTATTCCATCCAAATTTTTAACAAAGCTTGGAGATGATCCATTTGGAGATTATATCGTGGAAGTATTAGATGAAGCAGGAATCGACACTTCTAATATCGCAAGAGACAAAGAAGGGGAAACAGCCTTAGCATTCGTATCCCTTGCCTCTGACGGAAATCGTGATTTTAAATTTTATAGAAAAAACAGTGCAGATTTACGCTACAGTGTAGAAGATATCCCGGCAGATATCTTAAACGATTGTGGAATGATTCATTTTTGCAGTGTAGACCTTGTGGAATCTCCAATGAAGGAAGCTCACAAGAAACTGATCGATATGGCGATCGCGCAGAATGTGAAAGTATCTTTTGATCCAAACTTAAGATTTTCATTATGGGACGATCTTGATCAATTAAAAGAGACAGTCAATGATTTCTTAAAATACGCAGATATCATCAAGATTTCTGACGAAGAACTGGAATTTATCACAGGACATACAGATATCAAAGATGCTCTGGACGGTTTATTTGCTGATCGTGCAAAATACGTTATCTACACAAAAGGAGCTGACGGAGCAGAAGTGTATACGAGAAATGGAATGGTAGAAGCTTCTGGATATAAGATCGATGTCCGAGATACGACAGGTGCTGGAGATTCGTTTATCGGAGCATTCCTATACTGTCTGTTAAATGATGAAGTAGAAGATTTGGAGTCCGTAAGTGATGACACATTAAGAAACTACCTTGATTTTGCCAATGCTTATGCAGCGAACACAACAACAAAAGAAGGTGCATTAGCAGCCATGGCAGATCGAGCTGAGATGGATGAATGGATGAAGACATTAAAGAAATAAATCAAATAAATCCTTATAGACCATAGAAGAAAGAAGAGTTGAATGTAGTATTTGGCTCTTCTTTTTTGGTGTGCCTTGCGGCGCACGTCACTAATGGATGAAAG
>UMLE01014580.1_pt1 | contig 10719 bp, 8 predicted proteins | sample 1966461 | NCBI WGS metagenome assembly UMLE01 (sample SAMEA4836196, study PRJEB28245) | human gut metagenome | biome: gut microbiome; material: fecal sample | place: Denmark | collected 2008 | reverse complement strand
GCGGCGACGCAGCTGAGATGGCAGTTCTGGAGCTCGTCTGATCTGCTCTGACTGTTTGATACAGTGTTCAAAAGCCCTTTCCCAGCAATGGGAGAGGGCTTTTTTTGCGTGGCATTTTCATTGCTTCTGAATGTTCCCGGGAATAGCATGCCAAGCCGTAAACATTTCAACAATTCCACTAAAAACTCGAACCTATTTTCTAGCAAAATGCCTCTTGATATGTTGTATGGGGGGGTAAACTTGAAGGGCAGACGGTGCCTTTTGGGGTGGGTGCCTGCAAAATAACAAACGAAAAGAGGAAGAGAACATGAGAAAAAAGAGTACGAGACTTCTCAGTGCAGCACTTGCGGTGTGCATGATGCTGTCGGTTCTGCCGGTGGGCGCGTTTGCGGCGGAGCCGGGGGCGGAAGAACAGGAAAATGTCGCGAGTGCGCAGGCGGATTCTGTGGATTCCGAGTTTGTTGAAATCAATGATACGAATTTCCCGGATCCGGATTTCCAGCAGTATGTTAAGGACAATATTGATACAGCAGATACGACATCTGGTCAGAAAGATGGCAGACTCAGTAAGGCAGAAAGAGATGCAGTAACGACGATCAGTATAGACAATCAAAATTGTACGGATCTTACAGGCATTGCATACTTTGCAAATCTAACGACGCTGAGATGTCAGCAGAATGGGCTAAAAGAATTAAACCTGGAGTATAATAAGAATCTGACAAATCTGAACTGTTCCTACAATAAACTGACGACGCTGGACGTGAGCAAGAATGCGAAGTTAAGCACTCTGGAGTGCACTAATAATGGCATGGAGGAACTGAATCTGGGTGATATTACATCCCTGAGGCACCTGTTTTGCTCCGAAAACAATTTAACAGAACTGGATGTGAGCAAAAACCGGTATTTGGAACAATTGCATTGCAGATATAACAACTTGAGAAGACTGGTGATCGGTAATAATTACAGCTTAACGATGTTGTATTTGCTGGGCAACCATCTTACCTCACTGGATCTTTATCACAAATCGGAAATCTGGAATTACGATTATGCTACTCAGTCTTATACAATTGATGTGAACGACGATGGCACATTTGATTTGGATAGTTTGCCTAAAGGTTTTGACGCAAGTAAAACCACCGATTGGGAAGGTGGTACTAGGGTCGGAAACACTCTGAACGTGAATAGCCATGAGGTGCAGTATACATATAATACAGGGAGCTGGCATTATAGACAGAAATGGATGTATGTTAAATTAAAAGTTAATGGGCATAAATATCAGTGGAACCATGATGCCGCCAAACACTGGAGAACATGTGAGTTAAGCTGGTGCCCGGGTCTGACGAGTGCGCAGAGGGCAGAAGCCCCCCATGATTACACCGATGCAACAGATCCTTACTGCGACACCTGCGGCTATGTGCGCTCGATGCACAGTGTGATTACCGGTGAGAATGTTACCGCAGAGCTTGAGGACAAAGTGCTGAATGTCCCTGTGGCCGCAGACACCAAAGTGCACCTGACAGCCACTGTGCCGGAGGGAAAGCGCTTCACCGGCTGGACGGTGAAGGTAGGCGGTGAGGAAAAGGAAGCAGACACCTTCCTGACTGCGGACGCAAACGACCCCACCAAGGCGACCTTTACGATGCCGAGTGAGAATGTGGAAGTGACGGCAAACTTTGCGAGCAACCCCACTCTGAACCCCACTCTGAGGGTCGGCGACCATGTGACGGCGACCATTGAAGGCAGCGATGCGTCCGTACCGAGCGGCAGCACTGTGCCCGTGCCAAAGAATAAAATTGTGCACCTGACAGCCACTGCACCGGGACAGCACTTCATCAGCTGGACGGTGAAGGTGAATGGTGTTGAGCAAGACCCGACCTTCCTGAAGCCGGACGCGGACGACCCCACCAAGGTGACCTTTACCATGCCGGATGCTAATGTAGAGGTGGCGGCAACCTTCGCGGAGGACCCCATTCCTGAACCCGACCCGGTTGGACCCAGCGATACCGGCAACATTCAGGGCGCGATCTCTGCTGTGGTGATCGGTGCTGCCGCAGGTGCGATTATCTATGAAGCCGGCACCGGCATCTACCGCGTCATCAATATGCCCGGCATCCCCATGCCCTCCAACCGCATCGAGCTGGCCGAGCTGCTGTGGGAGCACGCCGGGAAGCCTGAGCCTGTAAGCACCGCCCTCTACAGCGACATCGACGAGGGCGATACCGACGCACAAAAGGCCGCCCGCTGGGCAGTGGAGCAGGATCTGATGAAGGACGATGCGGACAACAATAAATTCCACCCGGCCTTCCCCGTCAGCAAGCTGCGCACCTGCCTGACCTGGAACGCCGCAAAAGAAAAAGGCTTGTTTGACAAGACCGAAGAATAAAAATCAGGACCCCGAAAGGGCTGCTGCACCAAATGTGGTGCGGCAGCCCCTTTTCTCGTTTTCGGGTGTTGGAATTGCGCCCGGCCCGTGGTATACTGACAATAGCATGTTTTCGGCCTTTGGCCGGACAAGTTTTCCACACAGAGGAGGCGCAGCGGTTGAAACATCCGAATCATTTTGGCCGGTGGTTGGCTTGCGTGCTGCTGTGCCTGCTTCTGGCAGGCTGCAGCATGCCCGGTGAACAGGTGCAGGTGGAAGAGCTTCTGCGTGCGCCCAAGCTTTCCGGCGATTACGGCGATGTGCAGACTGCCCTGAACGACTGGCTGGGGGAGAGCGCACAGCTCAAATATCCCATGCAGGGCGACCTGCTTTCGCCTTTCCTGCTGCAGGATCTGGACGGTGACGGCAGGCAGGATGCCGCCGTGCTTTACACCACCGCCCAAAGCTCCAACGTGTGCATTGCCATCCTGCAGAAGGATGATGCCGACATCTGGCATGTGCGCCAGAACGTAGAGGGCCTTGCAGACACGGTAGAGTCGGTGGGGCTGGCCCAGCTGCAGCCCGGCGATGCCACCCAACTGGTGGTGGGTTATACAGCGGCACAGGGCGACCATTATCTGGCTGTGTATTCCTACACCGACGGCGTGCTTTCCACGATCCTGGAGCAGCAGTACCAGCAGTATCTGGTGGAGGATATCACCGGCGGCGGCAATCAGGACCTGATCCTGATGTCTACGCTGGAGGACGGCGGCGTGCAGATCGAACTGCTGACCGTGGATAAAGAGGGCAGCTTCCAGCAGGTGGCTGTTATGGGCCTTTCCGCCAATCGGTTCGCCGGCTGCGCCTCGGTGGCGGCGGGTGTGGGTGCGGACGGCAGGCATTATCTGGTGCTGGATGGCTGGACCGGCATTTCCGGCAACAATCTGGCCAGCGTGCTGCTGCGTTTTGACGAGGACACGCAGCAGATGGTGCCTGCCGATCAGATCAGCACCGAAAAGCTTTACACCGCATCCCTGCGCAATGTGCCCAGTCTGGTCAGTCAGGATCTGGACGGCGACGGCATCGTGGAGATCCCCACCCAGCCGGACGAAGCGGGCCTGCTGAACATGAGCCAGAGCCGCCGCATGGATTTTATCGTGTGGATGGACTATACCAGCCCGCACCCGGAAAAAAGCTTCGGGCTGCTGGACGAAGAGACCAACTGCTATATCGAGCTGCCCATGGAGTGGGAGGGGAACCTCAAACTGACCGACAGCGAACAATATGATGGTGCAGTGGAGCTGCGCACGGTGGACGAAGACCAGCTGGTAATGACCCTGCGTCTGGTGCGCACCACCTCCAGCCTGAAGGGCTGGACCCGCCTTGGCATCGTGGCATCCCGCCAGATGCAGGCGAAGCTTGCCCCGGATGTGGAGATCCGTGATAAAAATTACCGCCTGTCCAAGGCGCTGTATCTGCTCAACTAAAGAACGGAGGAACAGTTCATGGTACGAGTGCTTGTCGTTGAAGATGAAGCCAACATCCGCGAGATGATCGCGCTGAACCTGCGCCTTGCGGGCATGGAGGCTGTGGAGGCCGAAAGCGCCGAGGCGGCTCTGCCGCTGCTGGAGAAGAAGCCGGGCTGCGATGCGGCCATTCTGGATGTGATGCTGCCGGGCATGAACGGCTTCTCCCTGTGCGAGACCATCCGCCGCACCGATCAGAAGATCGGCATTATCATCCTCAGCGCCAAGGGACAGGAGCAGGACAAGATCCGCGGCCTTTCTATTGGTGCCGATGACTATATGACCAAGCCTTTCAGCGTAAGCGAACTGCTGGCCCGTGTGAAAGCGCTGTGCCGCCGCGTCGGCCGTACTGCAGGCGGGGACGAAAAAGAAAAGGAAAACCCGCTGGGGATGCTCACCAGCGGCGAATTTGTGCTGGACGAGAACCGCCGCGTGCTGCTCAAGGCAGGCCAGCCGATTGAGCTGACGCAGGTGGAATTCCAAATCATGGAGCTGTTCTTCCGCAACCCCGGCATTGCGCTGGTGCGCGAGAAGATCTTGAAGGGTGTCTGGGGCGAGAACTATTTTGGTGACGTGAAGATCGTGGATGTGAACATCCGCCGTCTGCGCATGAAGGTGGAGGATGAACCCAGCCATCCCACCCATATCCTTACTGTGTGGGGCTACGGTTACAGATGGGAAGAATGAGAAGCGGGATCACCCGCCGGTGGCTGCGGGGCAACCTGCTCATCACCGTGCTGCTGGTGCTGCTGGCCGAAACCATGTTCCTGTACAACTACACACGCAGCTATTATAACAGCGTGCAGCAGACCATGTACCGGCGGTTCTCTTCGGTGTCCGGCCAGCTGAAAATGTACACCGGCGATACGGTGCAGAGCACGGCGGCTACCCGCAGCGTGGCCCTGCGCCGCATGGTGGAGCAGTTTGCCGATAAGGACAAATACGAGTTCATGCTGCTGGACAGCTATGGCGGGGTCATTGCGTCCTCCAGCGGCACAAATGCGGACGGCATTGTGACCGGCATCGACTTTGAGCAGGCGCAGGAGGCTTCTGATGGCCTTGGTGTGGCGGTCTACCGCACCCAGTCCGGCGAGCTGGTGATGGCGGCCTGTTATCTGGTGCCCTATGCTGCCGAGGATGTGGCGGCGATGCGTCTTGTCACCAGCCTGACCCTTGTGGGAGCGCAGATCAAGAACGCCCTCGCGGTAAGTGTTGTGATCGCGGCGGTGATCCTGGCTTTCACCGTGATGTCCGGCCTGTACTTCATCCGCAGCATCGTGGTGCCGCTGGGACAGGTGGAGCGCACCGCGGCCAGCATCGCCCGGGGTGAGCTGGATGTGCGCCTGCCGGTCACTGGCAACGAGCACGACGAGGTGGACCGCCTGCGCGGCACCATCAACCAGATGGCCGAAGGGCTGGAAGAGACCGAGAAGATGAAGAACGAGTTCATCAGTTCCGTCTCTCACGAGCTGCGCACGCCGCTCACCTCCATCCGGGGCTGGGTGGAGACCCTGCGCACACTGGACGACCCGGCAGACGAGAACTACCGCAAGGGCCTTGAGATCATCAACAATGAGACGGGCCGCCTGTACAACATGGTGGAAGAGCTGCTGGATTTCAGCCGTCTGCAGAACGGCCGCATCCGTATGGACTGCCGCCCGCTGGACCTTGTGGCAGAGCTGACCGATGCGGTGCTGTTCTGTGAAGCACGCATCCAGCGCGAGGGCCTTGTGCTCAGCTACACCGAGCCGGAGGAGATGATCCCGGTCTATGCCGACCCGGACCGTCTGCGGCAGGTGTTCATCAACATCATGGACAACGCCATCAAGTACTCGGCCCCCGGCGGGCGCATCACGGTCAAGCTGTGGGCGGGCGAATACAAGGCTTTTGCGGAGATCATCGATCAGGGCCGCGGCATCCCGCCGGAAGACCTTGAGAATGTCAAGACCAAGTTCTACAAGGGCAGCAATTCGGTGCGCGGCAGCGGCATCGGCCTTGCGCTGGTGGATTCCATCATGACTGCACTGGACGGCACCATGGACATCAAGAGCACGCTGGGCCGCGGCACAGTGGTCACACTGGGCTTGCCGCTGTACCATAAGGCGTGAAGATTTTGTCACAATTCTGTGGTAAAATAACCGGGAAAAATATGATCCGATAGGAGAACCCAATGAATCAACCCAAAAAGGAACGTTTTAAGACCAGCGTCGGCGGGCAGGCGCTGATGGAAGGCATCATGATGCGCGGCCCGAAGCTCATCTGCTGCGCCGTGCGCAAGCCGGACGGCACCATTGAGACCAAGATCGACCCTGTGAAGAACCACGGCATCTGGACAAAGATCCCGCTGGTGCGCGGTGCCATCTCCATGATCGAAAGCCTGATCGTGGGCTACCGCTACATGATGTACTCGGCTCAGGTGAGCATGGGTGACGACTACGACCCCGAAGAGGAAGAGACTGCCTTTGAAAAATGGGTGGGCGACCACTTGGGCAAAAAGGCAGAGGACGCACTGCTGGCCTGTGCCGCCGTACTGGGCGGACTGCTGGCGATTTTGCTGTTCACCGTGCTGCCCACCCTCATCGTGGGCGGCGTGAACCACTTTGTAACATTGGGCCGCTGGGCCAAGGTGGTGCTGGAAGCGGTGCTGAAAGTTGGCATCTTCCTCACCTATATGGTGGCCATCTCCAAGATGAAGGAGATCCACCGCGTGTTTGAGTACCACGGTGCCGAGCACAAGACCATTGCCTGCTATGAGGCCGGTGATGAGCTGACCGTGGAGAATGTGCGCAAGTACACTCGGTTCCATCCGCGCTGCGGCACCAGCTTCCTCATTCTGGTGGTCATCGTCAGCGTGTTCCTCTACAGCGTGCTGCCGTGGGGCAGCATCGGCCTGCGGGTGCTGTTCAAGCTGCTGCTTCTGCCGCTGGTCATGGGCATCAGCTATGAGCTGCTCAAGTGGTGCGGCCGGTCCGATAACATTGCCACCCGCATCATCCGCCAGCCCGGCATCTGGGTGCAGCACCTGACCGTGTTTGAACCGGACGACAGCATGATCGAGGTGGCCATTGCCGCCGTGACCCCTGTGTTGCCCGAGGACCCGGAGGATGGCAGATGGTAATTGCTGGTTTGCCCCCGCGCGAAGCGGTGCGGGCCGTGGAAGCCCGGCTTTCCGCTGCAGGGTGTCCGGATGCCGATTACGATGCACGGGAGCTGTTCCGCGTGGCAGCCGGGCGGGATGCCCGCCTTTCCGACCGGGTGCTGACCACGGAGGAAGCGGAAAAGCTGGAAGCCCTCTGCACGCGCCGTGAGCAGCGGGAACCGCTGCAATACCTGTGCGGGATCTGGAGCTTTCTGGATTTTGACCTTGCCGTTGGCCCCGGTGTGCTCTGCCCCCGGGCAGACACTGAGGTGGTAGCGGAAGCGGCTGCCAATACCCTGACGGGCATTGCAGCGCCCCGGGTGCTGGATCTCTGTGCGGGGACCGGCTGTCTGGGGCTGGGCATCAAGCGCTTCTGCCCGGCGGCGCAGGTGACCTGTGTGGAAAAAAGCCCGGAAGCTTTTGTTTATCTGGAAAAGAACTGCCGCTGCGCCCTGAAAGGGCAGGGCGGGCAGACGGAGGACTTGCTGGAGCCTACCGCGTTTGAGCAGGCAGATGCCCCGGCCTTTGACTGGGGACCGGCGCTGAACGCTCTGCGCGCAAAGGCAAAGCCGGCCTATGCGGTGCAGCCGGTGGAGGGCGACCTGTTCACCTACTGGCAGGGCCTGCCGGAAGGGCAGCTTGATCTGATCGTATCCAACCCGCCCTACCTCACCGCCGAGGAGATGCGGCATCTGCAGCCGGAGGTGGCGCAGGAGCCGGCCATGGCGCTGGAAGCAGGAAAGGACGGCCTTGTGTTCTACCGTGCCCTTGCAGAGCATTACCAGAATGCACTGCGGCCCGGCGGAGCGCTGGTGCTGGAGATCGGCTGGCAGCAGCGGCAGGCTGTGGCGGCACTGCTGGCGGCAAACGGCTGGGCAGACATTGAGTGCCGCAAGGATTTTGGCGGCAACGACCGGTGCATGATCGCCCACAGACCCGAAAAATAAAAGTGAAAATAGAAACAACTTCTTGTTGTAATATTTTGATTTTGTGGTATACTATACTGGAAAGTATACGGACAGCCCGCGCACGGCGGGCAGCAGGAAGAAAAGGAGCAGCACGCTATGGCAAAAAATCAGAACAACAACACCGTTGCCCCGGCGACCAAAAAGACCGAGCCGGAGGCCAAAAAAGATGCGCTGGCCACTGCGCTGGCCCAGATCGAAAAGCAGTTCGGCAAGGGTGCCGTGATGAAGCTGGGTGATAACGCCTCCATGCAGGTGGATGCCATTTCCACCGGCAGTCTGGGTCTGGATCTGGCTCTGGGCGTGGGCGGTGTGCCCCGCGGCCGCATCATTGAGGTGTACGGCCCGGAATCCAGTGGTAAGACCACGCTGGCTCTGCACATTCTGGCCGAAGCCCAGAAGCAGGGCGGCGAAGTGGCCTTCATTGACGTGGAGCACGCACTGGACCCCACCTATGCCGAAGCGCTGGGCGTGGATATCAACAATCTGCTGGTCAGCCAGCCGGACACCGGCGAGCAGGCCATGGAGATCTGCGAAGCACTGGTGCGCTCCGGTGCCATCGATGCCATCGTGGTGGACTCGGTTGCCGCCATGGTGCCGAGGGCTGAGATCGAGGGCGAAATGGGCGACAGCCATGTGGGCCTGCAGGCCCGCCTGATGAGTCAGGCCATGCGCAAGCTGACTTCGGTCATCGGCAAGACCAACACGGTCTGCGTCTTCATCAACCAGCTGCGTGAAAAAGTGGGCGTGATGTACGGCAACCCGGAGGTCACCACCGGCGGCCGCGCCCTGAAATATTACGCCTCGGTGCGCATCGACATCCGCCGCGTGGAGGGCCTGAAGGACTCTTCCGGCCAGTTCATCGGCAACCACACCCGCGCCAAGATCGTCAAGAATAAGGTGGCACCTCCGTTCCGTGAGGCAGAGTTCGATATCATGTTCGGCGAGGGCATTTCCAAGATGAGCGAACTCATTGATGTGGGCGTAAAGCTGGGCATCGTGCAGAAGAGCGGCGCATGGTTCAACTATGGCGATATCCGTCTGGGTCAGGGCCGTGACAACGCAAAGCAGTTCCTGAAGGACAATCCCGAGATCGCAAACGACATCGAGGGCCAGATCCGCGCCAATGCCGATAAGCTGTACGCATCCCGCCGCCCGGCAGGCAAGGGCGCTGCGGCCAAGGCCGAGGAACCCGCCAAGGCTGCAGATGCCAAGGAGCCGGTGGTCAAGGCTCCTGCCCGCAGCAGCGAGAGCGAACTGGATATCATGGTGGAGGACTAAATGTCCTTTTATAAACGCCGCCGCCCGAAGCCGGAAGAAGAAAAGTGCGCCGACCCGGCCAAGGCCCGCGCCCGCGCACTGGATGCGCTGGCCTCGCGCGAGATGTCCTCGGCACAGCTGTATGAACGGCTGTGCTATGGCTTTACCGAGCAGGCTGCAGCGGCTGCTGTGGCTGAGATGGTGGAGCTGGATTACGTAAACGATGACCGCTATGCCGAAGCCCGGGCACACAGCCTGCTTGCCGCCCGCAAGAGCCGCCGTGCGGCGGCCCAGAACCTGCGGCAGAAGGGCCTTTCCGGCGCGCAGATCGAGCAGGCGCTGGAAAGCGTCTATGCCCCGGACGCAGACGGCGAAAGCCCGGAGCTGGAAGCTGCCGCCGCTCTGGTGCGCAGCCGCTACATGAAAAAGCTGGCCGATGGCCGCCGCGACCTTGTGGTGGCCGCCCTGCAGCGCCGCGGCTTTGCGTATTCGGTCATAAAAGAAGCGATAAAAAGAGCGGAAGAAGAATAAAAAGCACCCCTCAAAAGAGAAAGAGAGTATCATCCCCTATGAAAATTGCGTGTATTTCCCTTGGCTGCCCCAAGAATCAGGTCGATCTGGATGTGATGGTGCACATCCTGCTGTCTGCCGGCCACGAGACCGTGGCCGATCTGGCCGAAGCAGATGTGATCCTTGTGAACACCTGCGGCTTCATCGAGAGCGCCAAGACCGAAGCCATTGAAAACATTCTGGAAGCCTGCTCCTACAAGCAGCAGAACCCGGAGCTGAAGGTCATCGTCACCGGCTGTCTTGCCGAGCGCTACCGCAGCCAGATCGAGGAAGAGATCCCCGAGGTGGACGCGGTGGTGGGCTGTGCCTCCAACAAGGCCATCGACACCATCGTGGCCCGCCTGTTCCATGGTGAGGACCATCTGGAAAGCTACGGTGCCAAAAAGGACTTTCCGCTGGGCGGCAAGCGTGTCATCGGCACGCCTGCCCACTATGCGTACTTAAAGATCGCTGAAGGCTGCAACAACCGCTGCCACTACTGCGCCATCCCCGGCATCCGCGGCCCGCTGCACAGCCGCGATCTGGCCGACTGCGTGGCCGAAGCCCGCTGGCTGGCCGGTGAGGGCGTGAAAGAGCTGATCGTGGTCGCACAGGACCCCACCGCTTACGGCGAGGACTGGGGCAAGCCCGGCAGCATCTGCGAGCTGCTGGATAAGCTGAACAAGGTGCCGGGCCTCGAGTGGATCCGCATTATGTACGCTTACCCGGAGCGCATCACGGATGAGTTCATTGCCGCCATGAAGCGCAATGAGAAGGTGGTGCCCTACCTCGATCTGCCCATCCAGCACTGCAATGACACCATCCTCAAGAATATGAACCGCCGCTCCAACCGCGCCGAGCTGCTGGAGGTGATCGGCAAGCTGCGCCGCGAGATCCCCGGCATCACCCTGCGCACCA
>UMLE01014280.1_pt1 | contig 10755 bp, 7 predicted proteins | sample 1966461 | NCBI WGS metagenome assembly UMLE01 (sample SAMEA4836196, study PRJEB28245) | human gut metagenome | biome: gut microbiome; material: fecal sample | place: Denmark | collected 2008 | reverse complement strand
GCACTATCCAGGCCATCCGCCAGCATATCGGTCCGGTCTCCCTGAGCCTGACCGGCCAGAGCATCGGCCTCCGAGTAAGTCACCAGAAGCCTGTAGGAATGATCCTGATCCGGATAAACGATCCGGGCGTTGGCCTCATAGACCTTCGGCTTATGGTACAAAGAAAAAGCAAAGCCCACACCTGCCAGAAACACCAGTACAGCTCCAATCACAAAAACCTTCTTTTTCCACCGCCTCGGCGCCCTGATCTCCTCTTTTTCCACTTGAATTACCGTGCAGTGTGGACAGAAAGAAGCGTCCTCCGGAAGCGGATGCCCGCATTTCACACATTTCTTGCTCATGATTTTCTCCTATTATAATGCCTCCATCAGATGAAGGATATTTTTGTATCTTTTCTCCGGGTTTACCATTGTGCAGCGCTGCACGATCCGTCCCATCCGACCGCCGGAAACCTTCGAGGAACCGCCTTTTATGCCTGTGCTTCGGTCTCGAAGCCAGCGTGGAAGAAACCCAGGAATTGTTAAAGCTCTGCGGCATGGCCCAGCTCTATCCCAAACTGAAACGCGATGCGATTATCTATTACGGACTGCTGCACGGGCTGAAGCTGTTTGAGATTAACGATAAACTTTTTGATGAGGATGAAGAGATTCTGTTTTGAGAGAGAGAGGTGATTTTCCCGGAATTACATGGACGCAGTTTTCTAGAAAACACATTTTTTGCAAAGGAGGACCTTATGAAAAAAATTTTAAAAATGCTTCTGACAACCTGCCTGCTTCTGCTGGCTGTGTGCGGGGCATCCCTGTCAGTAAGCGCAAGAACCTATTATTACAAAGGATTGATTTCCATTGACCCGTCATTTCCGGACAGTGTTTTCGATGCAAACGAAGAGATCCAGATCCCTTTGACCGTAAAACGCTATCTCAGCAATAATATCTCCGATTTTTTATCCAAATATTATTGTGATGTTTACGGGCCGGACGGAAGAAGAATCTCCAACAATTACAATTATCTTTCCGATATGAATGCTCCCACTTTAAACTGGACCATCTTTGACAATCATACTCCCCGTGATTTTGGCCAATATACCGTAAAATATTATACTTCCAATGATACCGGAGGAACCTGCTACTTTTACATAAATTCTATTTCCGGCACCTTTGGCTCCGGTTTGAAATGGTCTTATGATAATGCCACCCAGGAGCTTAAAATATCCGGTTCCGGCAATATCGTAGACAACAATTTACCCTGGACAGAATATGAAAGTATGATCAAATCCATCGTTATAGGAGAAGGAATCACATCTATAGATGACTTTACCTTCCGTGGCTGTTCAAATTTAACCAGCGTCAGCTTACCTTCCACCCTTACCCGTATCGGTGGTTATGCCTTTAACAGATGTCAGGGGCTGACAACGGTCAATTTCCCGGAGAACCTTATTCAGATCGGCACCTCTGCTTTTGCGAACTGTTCTTCCCTGCAGAATGTAAAGCTTCCGAACAGTCTCCGCGTAGTAGGCAATCATGCTTTTGAGGCAACCGCAATCAAGACCATCGAAATTCCTTCCAGTATGATCACTATTCCGCAGAGCGTATTTGAAGATTGTTACTATCTGGAAACAGTTACCATTCCAAATAGCGTAAGGGGAATTGAAGTCTGTGCATTTAAAGACTGTTCCGGTATAAGATCCATTATTTATAAGGGAACCAAGGAAGAATGGGCACGGATCAGCATCTCTTCTTACGGAAATGATGCCTTAGAATCCGCCACAATCAAAACCCTTTCCTCTTCGACCAAAGTCACTCTCGCCAAGACCACGCTCAGAAGTCTGACAAACGCTGCCACCGGAATCAAAGTCACCTGGAGCAAGGTAAACAAGGCCAGCGGTTATTACATCTACCGCAAAGCCGGCAATGGCGCCTACAAAAAGATCGCGACGGTCAAAAAAAGGACCACCGTTTCCTATCTCGATAAGAACAGTCTTGTCAACGGAACCCAGTACACTTACATGGTCAAAGCTTACAGCGGCAGTACCGTCGGCACCGGAACGGCTCTCCGCACGATCCGCATCACCAGACCGGCGATCACAGCCTGCACCAGCAGTTCCAGAGCCATTACTCTGAAATGGAGGAAGAACGCTCAAGTCACCGGCTATGAGATCCGATACACCGTCGGCGCTTCTTCCAGAACGCTCAAAGTGAGAAGCAGAAACACCGTCAAAGCTGTAATCCGCAACCCGAAAAAAGGCAGAACCTACACTATCCGCCTGCGCGCCTACAGAACGGTAAGCGGAAAAACCTATTACTCCGCATGGAGTGCAGCGAAAAAGGCGGTTGTTCGTTAATGCAAAAAACAGGCTATCTCCCATAAAAAGGAGTAGCCTGTTTTTATATCCAGCCATCAGGGACAGTAAAAAAACCGAAAACACCGTCCTCAAGTACTAGTGTTTGCTCCGGTACTGCGATGGTGTCAAACCGGTTTCCTGTTTGAATTTTCTTCGGAAACTCGACGTATTCAGGTAACCGACCTGGATGCTGATCTGATCGATATTCATATCGGTCCCAGATAACAGCTCTTCTGCTTTTTTCATTCTTATATTCCAGAGATAATCGGAAAAATTCACATCAAAGCCCTTTTTGAAGAGATAGCTCATGTAAGCGATGCTGACATGGAAGGTGTCTGCCAGGACGGAAATTGAAAAATCAGGAGAGCTGTACTCTTTCTGGATCGTTTCCGCGATCTTCGAGAACTGGATCGTGGAGTTCTCAAATTCGTTCTCGTAGGTACTCAGAAGCAGGAGAATATTCTGACGGATTTCTTCTTTTTTCTCCACAAAAGAACAGCTTCTGCAAAGGAACAGCGTATTGAAATACAGATCGCTGTAGCTCTTGAACTTCACGTTGAGGTTGTTCATGCTGCTTGAGAGGATCGTCAGAATATCAATCAGGACACAGCGGATGAAAAAGTTCGGAATCGAAGAATTATTTTCGGAGGCCGTATCCAGAAGCTCAAAGAGATAGATCACCTGTTCTCTGGCTTTCGTGATCTGACAGGATTTGAGCGCATCTGCCAGAAATTCCAAATTCGAGTAGGGGTAGGACAGACTTCCCGAGGAAGAAATCTTCTCTGCAATTTCCGAGTAAATCACCACAGGAGCCTCATCCCAGAATTCAGAAGCTGCTGTCGTATTCTCATAGAGGGACGGAATTTCCAGCGGAGATTCCGCACTGTTGCTTAAAGCACTGCGATAGCCTGTTACCTGATAAAGATCCGTCAGAAGTAAATGGAGCACTTCATCTTTATTCGGCTCCGCACCGCTGTAGCAGATCAGAAATACCGCGTACTCCTCCGTACACTCCAGAAGCAGGGCAGATGGAATATCCCCCGGCAGACTGGTATTCAGAAGCTTCTGCACATCTATCGGAAAGCTTTCTTTCTTACTTGGTGTCTTGACCCGCAGCATAAAAATGTGGCTGCCCGCTTCCAGACAAAACAGATGGTCAAAGATAACGGGATTGTTTGTGTCAAAAACAACATTATCCTCCACAATGGAATCCAAAAGAGACTTCTGCATGGAAAGCCGGTAGGAATCGATTTTCTGCTGCAGCTGCTGGTTTTCGGAGCGCACATTGCTGAAGGCGGCATCAAGCTGCTCCACATAGTTGCCATGCTTGTCAGAGGCAGGAAGGAGCTTTAAGGTCAGCTTATGAAGGGGCCAGTAGGTGACACGCATGCCCAAAAAGATCAGTACCATACCAACCAGAGACACAACGAGCAGAAAAGCATAAGCATTTCGGAAAGCAACGCTGGTCTGTGAAAGAATCGTCTCATCGGAAAGTATCGTTACGAGTGAAAAGCCATTGATTGTCGTCGGTTTTGTCAGAATATTTTTGGAGGCTGTCACAAGGGAATCATGGTTCGTAATTTCATTATCCTTTATATAAGAAGTCATATACTGAGGATCATACCCGCATACAATCTGGTTGTCCTGGCTCATCAGGCACAGGGAAGCCATCCCTGAAATTCTTCTGCGGCTCAGCATTTTTTCAATTTCATCCATATTAAGAATATAAAAGATACTGTAGGTCTTGATTCCATTGTTGCTGGGCAGATAAACCAGGAGCTTGTTTTTTCCTTCTCCCAGTAAAATCAGCTGATTTTCTTTGGTATTTTCCATATAACTTTCCAGAGGGAAGGGGATATACTGTTTATTATAGTAAATCTCATACCCGTTATCGGTCTTTCGGATTGAATTTTTGGAAGAGAGGATATTATTTTTTTCAAAATGAATATAACAGATGCCGCTGATGATCTCATTGGCTGTGGTATATTTTGTGAGTGTCTGGGAGGCCTGATAAAGATACCAGCCTTCCTTTAAATAACGGGACATCGCCAGAGGAATATCCTGGGCCAAAAGATATTGGATTTTCTCTATCGTAGAGATGGAGGAATACAGATCGTTATCGATATCCGTCAGCTGCTTTTCTGCCTGGTTGTGCAGTTCCTTTGTGTAAACCTTTTTTAACTGTACCCGGAAGGCTGCGGTATATCCCAGAGTCAGTATGGTGAGAAGCAGAAAATAAGAAATAAAATATTTATATAAAGTCGTCACTGTATGCTTATTACGCAAATTTTTAAAAAACGACACGGGAACCACCTCTTTGTGAATTGAATTTAAGAATATTCTAACATATATCTAAAAAGAAAAAAAGTAATAATAGATATGAAAAACAAAAATGGGGTGCAATATTTAAAAAATCCGTTCAAAATTTGTGCGATAACACCAAAAAAGCCAGAAAAAATCAGCCTTTGAGAATAATACGTTTTTTAAAACCGCTGTTCCAACAGATGTTTCTTGTAAAAGAGATGGTAAAGCGTATATAATTTGGTTATCGCAAACGAGGCATCAAAAAAACAAGCGACAAAAGAACGGAAAAAAATAATGTATTAGGAGGTTTGACTATGAAATTGAAGAAACTTACAGCTCTGGTACTGGCAAGCATGATGATCGCTTCCACCGCAACTGCAGTTCCGGTTAGCGCAGCAGAGGACAACGAGTACAGCGTATTTGCTATTTTAAATGGAGAGTACGATCTGGCAGATAACCTGACTATGCAGACCACTCTTGAGGAAGCCGGACTGAAATTTGACTTTACCTCAGTTATGGGCGCAGACCTGGCAGAGAAAAGAAACCTGCTTCTGGCATCCGGCGATTATCCGGAGATCTTTATGAAATCCGGTTTCTCTATGACAGACTTAAATAAATATGGAAGTCAGGGCCTCTTCCTTCCGCTGGAAGATCTGATCAGAGAGCACGCACCGAATCTGACCAAGGTTCTCGACGAAAGAGACGCATGGAAATATCTGACCTCTGCTGATGGCCATATCTATTCTCTTCCTGAGATCGGAAGACAGGAAGGTGCAGTAACCACCTACTGGATCAACAAGAGATGGATGGACAACCTGGGACTGGAAGAACCGAAAAATCTGGATGAGCTCTATAATGTACTGAAAGCCTTCAAAGAACAGGATGCCAACGGAAACGGCGATACCGACGATGAGATTCCTTTCACCGCTACAGACGTTGTAAAACCGGATCTCCTGCTTCCTTACTTTGATATCAATTATGATTATGGAACCAAACTGGCAGTTATCGACGATCAGCTGACCTATGTTCCTACCTCTGATGTATTCAAGAGCTATATCGAGTTCCTGACCAAACTTTATCAGGAAGGTATTATGGATAAAAATTCCTTTACCCAGAAACATGAGCAGCAGGGCGCAATCGGACAGGCTGGCGACGTATTAGGCTCCTTCTTTGATGCCGGCGCATTCCTGACCGTTGGACGTGACAATGACGACGATTATATCGCACTGACTCCGTTTACCAAGGGCACCTATCCTCTGGGAACCGCTATTACTCCGGGTACTCTGGTACTGACCGATGCCTGCCACAATCCGGAAACCATCATTTCCTTCTTTGACCAGTTCTACAGCGAAGAAGGCGGTATCGAAGCCATTATGGGTATTGAGGGCAAGACCTGGCAGAAGACCGATGATGACAAATGGGAGTGGATCCTTGGCAATGGCTACGGCGACGATGTAGGAACCGTTCGTTCCAGCTCCACCATTCAGGGTGCAGCAAACCATCCGTCCATCTGGCCGAATTACTGGTACACCAACATGTCTCCTGAGGTTGACCCGGATGAAGTATATCTGAACGAGCAGAGAGCAAAAATGGCAACCGACGGCAAGGTTCCCCTTCCTGTTATGAACTACAGTGAAGAAGATGGTCTGACCATTGCCACCCTCACCGCAGATATCAATTCCTATATTGATCAGTATGTAGCTCAGGTTGCAACCGGCGACCTTACCCTGGATGACAGCTGGGATGAGTATGTAGGTACTCTGGAAAGCATGGGAGCAGGCCAGCTGATGGATATCTATCAGGCTGCATACGACGCTGGTATTTCTGCTGAATAAGACTGACAGAATATGAGATAAACAGTTAAGAAATAGGAGAAGGGACTGTTGCAGTCAATGCTTCAGTCCCTTTATTTCTTTACAGAAAACCGGGAAGGAGCGTGTTGGTATGGAAAAGAAAAAGAGTTTCAGAGCCAGACTGGCAAAGAATATTCAGAAAAACTGGATTTTGTACGTTATGATGCTGCCAGTAGTCATTTATTACATCGTCTTTGCTTATGCCCCCATGTATGGCGTACAGCTGGCATTTAAGAATTATAAAATCAAGCTTGGAATCATGGGCAGCCCCTGGGTAGGCCTGGATCATTTTAAACGTTTTTTCAACAGCTATAACTTTTCTCTTTTATTGAAGAACACTCTGGGCATCAGTATCTACAGTCTGTTGGTGGGCTTCCCCATCCCGATTATCTTTGCGCTGCTGCTTAATTACATAAAAAACAGATATCTGAAAAAAACCGTGCAGATGGTATCCTATGCACCCTACTTTATTTCTACCGTAGTTATCTGCGGTATGCTGACGATCTTCATGAATCCGGATACCGGCGTTTTCAATACGATCTTAAAAGCTTTGGGCATGGAGCCGATGGATTTCCTCTCCAAACCGAAATGGTTTAAGAGCATCTATGTGTGGAGCGGTGTCTGGCAGGGAATGGGCTGGAGCTCTATCATTTATATTTCCGCCCTCTCCGGCGTCGATTATGAGATGCACGAGGCGGCTATTGTGGATGGCGCCACAAAGCTTCAGCGAATCCTTCATATCGACCTGCCTTCCATCAAACCGACGATTATCATGATGCTGATCCTTCAGCTTGGTTCTCTTATGAATGTAGGTTTTGAAAAAGTATTCCTTCTTCAGAATACCCTGAACAAACAGGCTGCTTCCGTAATTTCCACTTATGTATACGAGGTTGGTCTGATCAACAGTGACTATGGATATTCCACAGCCATCGGTCTTTTTAACTCCATCATCAATATGCTTCTTCTTGTTGGTGCAAACTGGTTCTGCAAGAAGTTTGCCGATGAAAGTCTATTCTAGGAAAGGAGGGAGTCCAGATGAAAGAAAAACATGTAAAAATGAAAAAGTCTTACAATGACAAGATTTTTGATATCATCAATGTGCTGCTCATGTGCATTCTGGTTGTGATCTTTGTATGGCCCCTCTGGTTCATCGTCATTGCCTCCTTCAGTGATCCCAATGAAGTATGGCTCGGCCATGTACTCCTGCTGCCGAAGGGCTTTACTACCATCGCCTACCAGGCTGTTGCCGAGTATGGAGATATCTGGATTGGCTACCGCAATACCATTCTCTATACCGTTGTAGGTACGCTGGTAAACATGGTCCTGACGATCTGTGCCGCTTATCCTCTGGCACGAAAAGATTTCATGCCGAGAAACATCCTGATGTTCTTCTTTATGCTGACGATGTATTTCAGCGGCGGCCTGATTCCCACTTACCTGGTGGTAAACAACCTGCACCTGACAAATACCTTCTGGGCAATGATCATTCCCGGAGCCATTTCCATCTACAATGTCATCATCACAAGGACCTATTTTATCAACAGCATTCCGAAATCTCTGGAAGAGGCGGCAGAGCTGGATGGAGCGAACACGTTCCAGCTTCTCATTAAAGTTGTCCTGCCCCTGTCCAAACCGATTCTGGCAGTTATCGGCCTTTACTACGCAGTAGGCCACTGGAATGATTTCTACACCGCATTGATCTACATCAATGACAAGAGCCTTCTGCCGCTCCAGTCCTTCTTAAGAGACCTTCTGATGTCCAATAAGATGAGCATGGCCAACATGCAGGGCCTGGACGCAGCCGCCATGGAGGCGAAGATGCAGCTTGCACAGACCTTAAAGTACAGTGTTATCATCGTATCCACGGTACCGGTGCTCTGTATCTACCCCTTCATTCAGAAGTATTTCGTAAAAGGCGTTATGATTGGTTCCGTAAAAGGCTAAACCAAAGGGGACGGTGTTTTTGGTTTTTTCACCGTCCCCTTTGGTTTTTTATTGCTTTGTTATCAGCGCTCCATTCTGAGCCACTTTTCCCCGTCCCCAATGGCTTTTTCTTTTCCGTTCAGGAGGACAAGGGCTTTCGTTTTTTCCGGTACCTCAACTTCCAGGTGGGTTTTGTCATATTTTACGGAGATTCTGCCGTTTTTCGTCATGATCGAGCCTTCCGCTGCTTCGATGATATCCATGCACTCCGGTGCGATCACGATATCTTCGTAGCACACCGAAGCCTCTTTCTGGCGGATTCCTAAGACATACTCGAAGAGATACTGGCTGACCGCGCCAAACATCGGATGGCACTGGGAACGGTGCCCGGTCCAGTATTCCGGAATCGTGGTGCCGCCCTTCTTCATTCTGGAATAGAAGGTATCTTCTTCTTTGGAGGTAAGAAGCGAGATGGCAAGCTCGCTCTCCCCTCGCTCAAAAAGGATTCTTGTCAGCACATCCGTTGCAAAAATTCCCGTATCGTATTTTTTAATCTCACTGTAATGTCTGAGAATATTCGCAAAGGTTCTCTCATCGCCGATGCCGAGATCCACGGCAAACACATTGCTTCCCTGCTGATTTTCTGCAAAATCGCCGGTCGCCGGATCGAAATATTCGTCCAAGATCGCCTGCTTTTTGCGCCGGATTTTTTCTTTCAGTTCTTCATCCGCCTGATGGTTTCCGATGATCTCTCCGATCTCCAGCACCTTTTCCATAGATTTGATGTAAAAATAGGTGTTCACAAGGGGCGCGGGGATGTAGATCGCGTCCATATTATTGACAAAGCCCATCGTCGGCACGCACCAGTCTCCCAGGCACCACTCGCCTGCCCGGTCCGAAACCACCAGATCTTTCTCGCTGTGCGCTTCCAGATAGTCAAAATAGTGAAGCATCTGGGGATAGAGCTCCTTCAAAATCTCCTGATCGCCATAATTCCGGTAAAATACATAGGGCACCATCACAATGGCACAGCCCCAGCCGCCCGGGCCACCGCCGGAAGGAATATAGGGCGCCGTATACTGCACATGGCCGGTGATGGAATCCTGGCAGTCCGCAATATCCTGAATCCATTTCCGGTAAAATTTCTCCCCGTCCAGCTGAATCATCGCCGCATTGCAGGTCAGCTGACCGTCTCCGGTGTAGCCTCTCCGCTCCACATGGGGGCAGTCGGATGGGATTCCACAGTGCATATTGTCCAGCTGGGTCCGAAGATAGGCTTCCCGAAGCCAGTTCAGTGTCTCATCGCTGGAGGAAAAGGTGGAACTGACCTTTACATCGCTGTGGATCACGACGCAGTCTGTCACTTTCGCATTTCCTTTTACCTCAAAATACTGAAAACCAAACCAGGTGAAACGGCAGTGCATGCTGCGCTCCGTTCCATCGGTATAGAAAACAGTCTTCTGTTTATAGGTGTTTTCCTTTGTCAGGCGTCCTTTCTTATTCAGCAGTTCTCCGTGCAGAACTGTGATTTCCTCCCCCGCCGGCGCATCCGATACCAGTACCGGATAGCCTGTGATAATTTCTCCGGCATCATAGATCCGCACATCGCCTTTTTCTGCCAAAAGGCGCGGAGTAATATGGCGGATCACCCGGTCTGCCGGGCAGTCCTGTATGTAAAAATGCGTCTCCGGCGCTTTTTCCAGGCAGACCGCTGCCCAGTCGGAATCATCGTAAGGCGTCTGCATCCAGGTCTCGTCATAATCCCTGTAATCATGAACCTCCCCTTTCAGAAGGTTCGCCTTTTTCACATAGCTTTCCTTCCATTTGTGGCTGCCGTCAGAGCCGGTCCGGTGTGTCTCTCCCTTTTCATCCTGCCAGTCGATCACATAGCAGAGCTTGATGTGGCCGTACTCATAACATTCATTGGGCATCTCATACCAGCCCGGCCCCATAAGAAAAGCAATCGTATTTTCTCCTTCCTTCAGATAAGAAGTAATGTCATAAACCGGGCAATACAGGCGGTGGCGCATCTTCTCATCGTAGGGAACTCCGCGGTAAAGCTTCTCCGGTCTTTCATGAAAATCCGTACTCAGCGGCAGAAACAGATCGTCGCTCACCTTTTTCCCATTGATAAAAATCTCAAAAATGCCAAGACCCGCTATCGTGATCTTCGCAGAGGTCACTTTCGGAAAACTCAGCGTCTTCCGGATCATCGGCGTACAGCAGGCTCCCCCGGTGGAAATCCACTCTGCTCCGGATAAATCTGCAGTTTTATAAGTATTCATATCCCATTCCTCCCTATATAGTCAAGTCTTTTTTCCTTGAAAATCAAGG
>UMLE01019274.1_pt1 | contig 10997 bp, 7 predicted proteins | sample 1966461 | NCBI WGS metagenome assembly UMLE01 (sample SAMEA4836196, study PRJEB28245) | human gut metagenome | biome: gut microbiome; material: fecal sample | place: Denmark | collected 2008 | reverse complement strand
GCAGACCGCCGCTATGGGCGAAGTCATGCGTTCTTATCGTGCCTTCGATATTCCAGGCATTGATATGCTCTGCGACCAGAGAGAGCTTTCCACTGCCAAACAGGCAGAAAGCGCTGCTCATCAATATGGCAGAATCGGCGTCATGAGTGAACTTTATGGCGTTACAGACTGGGATTTTGATTTTCGGGGACATAAGCTCCAGGGAGACTGGCAGACTGCCCTGGGTGTTACCGTGCGGGTACCGCATCTGACCTGGACCACTATGGCAGGGGAAGCCAAACGTGATTTTCCGGCTTCCATTGGGTATCAATCTCCCTGGTACAAGGAATATCCGCTCATTGAAAACTATTTTGCCCGGTTAAACAAAGCGCTTCGAAGAGGTACGCCGCATGTCCGTCTGGGTGTGATTCATCCCATCGAATCCTACTGGCTCTACTGGGGACCGAAAAATCAGACTTCCGGTATTCGTGAAGAGATGGACGAAAACTTTGACAAACTGATCAAATGGCTTCTGTTTGGTACGGTGGACTTTGATTTTATCTCCGAAGCTCTTCTTCCTGATCTGAACAAAGGCACACAGGATGGCCGGACTCTGACTGTGGGCTGCATGCATTATGATCAGATTCTTGTTCCAAACTGCAAGACCCTTCGCAGTACAACGCTGGAAATTTTGGAGAAATTTCAGGAAGCCGGAGGAACCCTTCTTTTTGCCGGTGAAATTCCTTCCCTCGAAGATGCCATTCCCTCCGAGCGAGGCCAAAAACTGGCTGAAAAATGTACCCGGATTCCCTTTGGAAAAATGCCGCTTCTTAAAGCGCTTTCTCCCATTCGTGATGTGGAAATTCTGGAGGCTGACGGAACAGCCAGTCAGAATCTCATCTACCAAATGCGGGAAGAAGGAGAAAACCGCTGGCTTTTCCTCTCTCATGTATACCGCACTTATGAAAAAAATCACCAGACTACCAATGAAGATCTTTCCTTTGCTGAACAAATCCAGCTGACCCTCATCGGAATCTGGACGCCTACACAGTACGACGCAATGACTGGAGAAATCAGGCCAATTCCGGTATCCTATACCGGTGATGGAAAGACCGTGATCCAGGATACCCTCTACGATCAGGACAGCCGTCTTTTCTTCCTGGAAGCCGGCGCCAAACCGCTTGCACATACCTTTCCCTCATCAAAGCCGGTTGCTTCTTCCAGACTGTTGCCCATTTCTCCTGTCAATCCGGTCATTTTTCATGAGCCGAATGTATGCATTCTGGATCTGGCCGAATACCGCTTTGATGAAGAGCCCTGGATGGAGGAAGATGAAATTCTCCGAATTGATAATCTCTTCCGCCGGAAACTGGGGTATCCGCTTCGGACACAGGCTCTGGCCCAGCCCTGGACTACCCCGCATAATTCCAGCTATGAGCATATGCTCTCCCTTCGTTTTTCCATGGATTCGGAAATCGAACTGAAGCATGCACTTTTAGCTCTGGAAAATGACGAAAAAACAACCATTCTCCTGGATGGAAAAGAAGTCAAAAACGAGAAAACCGGATGGTACACCGACCGCTCGATTCAGACGGTTGCCCTTCCGCTTCTTACGAAGGGATCGCATACCCTGGAATTCCACATTCCCTATCACGCCAGAGAAAACATCGAACCCTTCTATTTGCTGGGAGATTTCACAGTTGCTCTTTCCGGAAGACATCTGACGCTTCTCCCGCCAAAGAAAGAACTTGCTTTTTCTGACATTACCAGACAGGGGTATCCCTTCTACGGAGGAACATTCACCTACCGGATTCCTTTTGTGAGTACCGGCGGAGAAGTCTTTTTGTCTGCTTCTCTGTTTCGTTCTCCCGTCCTTCGTGCCTCCGTTGACGGAATTTCCAAAGGGCTTCTTGCTTTTTCGCCTTACGAAATTTCTTTGGGCGAACTTACATCAGGAGAGCATTTGCTGGAACTGACAGTATTTGGCAACCGAATCAATACCTTTGGCACACTTCATAACTGTAACTTCAGCGACAACTGGTGCGGACCGGACAACTGGCGGACCACCGGCGAGGAATGGTCTTATGAATATCAGATTAACCCCTTTGGTCTCTTAAAAGCCCCGATACTCCGGATAAAAGACAGATAAAAAAACCCCGCACATTTTTCGTATGTGCGGGGTTTTTTATGGAATGTTTTCTTTTCAATGTCCTGCTTACTCAGCTGCAGTCTCAGTTTCTGCTGCGGTCTCGGTCTCTGCCTCAGAACCGGTCTCAGTCTCGCTCTCAGCCTCAGCGTCGCTGTCATCGTAGGGGATAACGGCTCCATCATAAGTCTCATTGATGTAGTTTCTGATCTCATCGGATTTCAGAACGTCTACCAGAGCCTGAACGCCCGGGTTCTCTTCATTGCCTTCTTTTACGGCGATGATGTTTACATAGGTCTTGGCTGCCTCAGAATCAGATTTCTCATAAGCCAGAGCATCTTTTGCTACGGAAAAGCCTGCTGCCAGAGCGTAGTTTCCGTTCAGTACCACATAAGCGGTCTCATCAACCACACGGGCTACCTGTGCTGCCTCCAGCTCTACGATGTCCAGGTTGTACGGATTCTCTTCAATATCGGTTACGGTAGCGGTAAGACCTGCACCGTCTTTCAGTTTGATCAGACCGTTATCCTGAAGAAGCAGAAGGGCTCTTGCCTCATTGGTGGTATCATTCGGAACTGCAACGGAATCGCCGTCAGCCACATCATCGAGGCTGGTTTTTGTTCCCGGGTAGATTCCAAAGGGCTCATAGTGGATGCCGCCTACACTTACCAGATGGCTGCCTTTCTCCTCGTTGTACTGCTCCAGATAAGGAAGATGCTGGAAGTAGTTGGCGTCCATATCACCGCTCTCTACTACCTCATTGGGCATGATATAATCATCAAATACGGTTACCTGAAGATCATAACCTTCCTCTGCCAGGATCGGTTTTGCCTGCTCCAGGATCTCTGCATGCGGGGTTGCAGATGCTGCTACTTTGATCGGAGTGAGTTCACCTGTGGTCTCTGTCTCAGTCTCTGCTGCCTTTGTGGAAAGACCGGTACCGCCAAGGATAATGCCTGCGGTCAGAACACCGCTTAATGCTGCTGCAAGTAATTTTTTCATAATAGTTTCCTCCTCTATATTATCTTTTTTATAACTATCTTCTCTTGTCCAGTCGGTTGGCCAGAGTGGTTCCGACCATCTGGAAAATCTGTACCAGAATGACCAGAAGTACAACGGTAACGATCATGATATCTGCCTGATACCTGTGATAGCCATATCGGATCGCGATATCTCCCAGTCCGCCTCCGCCGATGGTTCCTGCCATGGCTGAGTAGCCCAGGATGGTTCCTACTGCAATCGTTGCTCCGTTGATCAGGGAAGTTCTCGCTTCCACAAGAAGCACCTTCACAATGATTCTTAAGTTGCTGGCTCCCATGGAACGGGCTGCCTCGATGACACCCTCATCGACTTCCTTTAAGGAAGATTCCACCATTCTGGCGATGAAGGGGCCGGCGGCGATAACCAGCGGCACTACCGTAGCTGTAGAACCGTAGCTTTTTCCTACAATCATACGGGTGAAGGGGATCAGTAAGATCAGTAAAATTAAAAACGGAATGCTTCGTACGATGTTGGCGATGACGTCCAGGATGCGGTAGAGCACCCGGTTCGGTTTCAGGCCATCCTTATCGGATACAGCCAGAAGCACGCCCATGGGAAGTCCGATGACGTAACCCATTAACGTGGACAAAAGCGTCATGTACAACGTTTCCTGGATTCCTTTCAGAATCATATCGACTACTTCTTTAGTCCACACTGTCCGTCACCTCCCCGATGGCAAGTCCCCGTTCCTTCAGGTACTGCTTCATGGCTTTCGCCTTTTCGCTGTCCCCCGGGAATTCAAGGATCATTTCGCCCTTTGCAACGCCGCCCACGTTTTTCGTGTCAGCTTTTAAAATATTTACCGGTTCATGGAATTTCAGGATCATGTTTGCGATCACCGGCTCAAATGCCGAGTTCTCTGAAAATACGATCCGGACTCTGTCTCCGCTCTGGATCACAGGTTTCAGGTCTGTCTGCTGACTTCCGTCTGTGAGGATCAGCTCTTTGGCTACCTGAGACTTCGGATTGTTGAAGATCTCTTCCACGGAGCCCTTTTCCACCACTTCGCCGTCTTTCAAGATGGCAACCTTCGTGCAGATCTCCCGGACCACTGCCATCTGATGTGTGATGATGACAATCGTGATATGAAGGTTCCGGTTGATCTCCTCCAGAAGCTTCAGAATAGAAGAAGTTGTCTGGGGGTCCAGAGCGCTGGTGGCCTCGTCACAGAGCAGAATCTTCGGATCAGATGCCAGGGCTCTCGCGATGGCTACCCTCTGTTTCTGTCCTCCGGAAAGCTGGGCCGGATAGGCTTTTGCCTTATCCTCAAGACCTACGATTTTCAAAAGCTCCAGGGCTCGTTTCCTGGCCTCGCCTTTTCGTTTGCCCTGAATATATAAAGGAAAACAAACGTTTTCCAGAACGGATTTCTGCATCAGCAGATTGAAATGCTGAAAGATCATTCCGATCTTTTCCCGTTCTTTACGGAGTTCCTTTTCCGACAGGTCACTTAACGCTTTTCCCCGGATGGAAACCGTACCCTCCGTGGGCACCTCCAGGAAGTTCATACAACGGACCAGGGTACTTTTTCCTGCTCCGGACATTCCGATGATTCCGAAAATATCTCCCGACTCGATGGCCAGATTTACATTTTTCAGAGCCTGTACCGAGCCGTCTTTTGAAACATAGGATTTTGAAACGTTCTCGATTAAAATCTCTGCCATTTCTTTTCTTTCCTTTCTTCGATGGAATTTACTATAACACTTTTTAAAAAAAGGTGTTAATCCGAAAAAATTACAGCCAGCTATAGTTTATCACTATATCTGGCTGTCTGTAAACTGGAAAAATATATATTTATTTCATAACTTTGGCAACAACGCGAAGGAGGTTGGTGACGCAGAACTGTACGTCGCCCAGAGTCAGACGGTAGCCGTCCAGCTCTTTGCCGGTCTTCACAGCTTCGACGATATCGTCCACGTTCTTCTGGCAGCCCGGCATCTGCAGGTCGTTTCCTGCATAAACGCAGCCGGTGGAAGCAGAAATCGGATAGATATGGCCGGTTCCGGAGATGACGGGCATATCCTGGGAGGTAAACCAGTCGGTCATCACAACACCCTCAAAGCCCCACTCGTCACGGGCTGCCGCCTGGATGAGGTCATGGCTGTTTGCGGTGTGCAGGCCATTGATCAGGTTGTAGGAGGTCATGATGGAAAGCGGCTGGGCCTCTTTGACAGCAATCTCAAAGCCTTTCAGGTAGATCTCACGGAGCGCTCTCTCACTCATATGGTTGTTGGAGAACATCCGGTTGTCTTCCAGGTTATTGGCTGCGAAATGCTTGATCGTGGTGCCGCCCTTGCCGTCTTTCTGTACGCCGATGGTCATGGCAGCGGCGCATTTTCCGGCAACCAGCGGATCCTCGGAATAATACTCAAAGTTTCTTCCGCAGAGCGGATTCCGGTGAATGTTCAGAGCCGGCGCCAGCCAGAGATCCACATGGAACTCCTGCATTTCTTTTCCTACCATGTACCCGATCTCCTCGATGAGCTCCGGATTCCAGGTCTGAGCCAGCTCGGTTCCGATGGGGATGGCGGTACAATACTGATAATGGTCCACAGCGTCTGCCGGGATCTTGCTCTCGTCGAAAGCGGCAACGATATCTCCCATTCCTTCTCCGCCAGGAAGGAGTTCTCCCTCTTTGGTGGTCTTGAAATGGGGCTGGAGACGAAGGCCTGCGGGGCCGTCTGCCAGGATCAGGTTTTTCACGCCGCGGCTCTCCCAGATGATGGATGAGGTGTCGCCTGCTGCTCCCGGAACGGTGGCAGATGCATTTCCGACTACATTGTCTTTTCCGTCAGCATCACCGCCCATACCGGCACGAAGGGTTCCGACGCAAAGGTCTGCGAGCTCTTCCACAGTAAGCTGTGCAGCAAGGTCTTCCACGGTTGCTTTTCCGTCGATCACATCCTGAATGGTCAGTTTCTCCGTCTTATCGGTGGTCAGGATCGGACGTTCCTCCTGGTATACTACGGTGCGCGTCTCAACAGCGTCTGCCGGAACAGCAATACGCTCTGCATTCTTAAGTTCCTCCGCCTCAGTCTCATAAGTATAGGCTTTCTGGCCTTTGCCGGAGATCTCTTTCAGCTCTTTGTCTCCATTGAAGAGATTTTTCAGCTGCTCGGTCTTTTTCTCTGCATCTACGGTCAGAACGGCTGCAATATGGGTCGTTCTGGAGCTGTTGCCCACGCGGATGATATACTCACCGGGCTCCAGAATCCAGGCTGCTTCTTTTTCCGAATAGGAAGCCATATCTTTCAGTGCAAACGTAAGCTCCACGGTTTCAGCCTCGCCCGGAGCAAGAAGAGCGGTCTTTTTGTAAGCTTTCAGCTCCTGATAGGGCTTCTCCAGAGCGTCTTCCGGTGCGGAAACGTATACCTGAACAACTTCTTTTCCGGCATACTCTTTTCCGGTATTGGTCACTTTTGCAGTTACTTTTACCCCGGAGCCTTCGATGGCTGCCTTTGCCTCTTCAATGGCAAAATCGGTGTAGCCTTTGCCGTAGCCGAAGCAGTACTGAGGCTCGATGCCGAAGGTATCAAAATAACGGTAGCCCACATAGATGCCATCCGTATAATATTCATCGTCGATGTTTCCGTTGTTGTGGCTGAAGCCCTCGGAGGAGGGATAATCGGAGTAAGCCTTTGCCCAGGTATCGGTCAGTTTTCCGGAAGGAACCTGTTTGCCGGTGAGAACATCTGCCACGCTCAGGCCGCCGGAGTTGCCCAGCTGACCGGTGAGAAGAACGGCGTTGAGGCCTGCCGTCTCTTTGATGACTGTGGCATCGATGACTCCGCCGATGTTCAGAAGAACGATGGTTTTCTCATAATGGGCGCCCAGAAATTCCAGCGCTTTTACTTCGCCGTCATTTAAGAGGTAATCACCCTTTTTGTTCCAGCGGTCTGCGCCCTCTCCGGAGTTTCTGGCGATTACAAGAATCGCGGTATCCGTGTCGGAAGCCTTCACATCCTCCTCGGTGATGGCCTGAAGATCCGGCTCTTTGAAAGGACGCTCAAACTCGATGATAAAAGGCGGCTGATGGTTCTCTTCTGCCAGACGGTTGATCTCTGCCTGATGAGCTGCTTTTGCCGTTTTCAGCATCTTGGCATAAGCGTCCAGCCAGGCGTTTGTGGTGATCGTAAAGCCGGCATCCACAAGACCCTGCTCAATATTGATCACTTCACGGGAGTTGACATCACCGGAACCGGTGCCGCCCTTGATGGTATGTCTTGCTCCTGCTCCGTAAAGAGCGATCTTTCCGATCTTTTTTAAAGGCAGAACACCGTCATTTTCCAGAAGTACCATGCATTCGCCGGCTCCTTTTCTCACCAGCTGCATGTTTTTTTCTTCACGCTCCGTTTTTTCCGGAGTCAGTGTTCCATAAAACTGTGTCATTTAAAAAATCCTCCTGTTTATTTTTCTCAGTGCTGGATATTTTCTGAATCCATCCACATCATTTTTCCATATTTTTCTACCAGCGGAACCAGCTCATGATCCACGTTATGACGGATCTCACAATCGACATCCAGGATCATTACCGGTTCGTCTCCTTCTGTGCAGGCCGGCCAGTCAACTCCTTCGATCACCGGCTTTCCTGTCTTTGCAAAGCTTATCCAGGCTCCGAAGATCGCTTCTTCCAGTTTATCGGTCTCTCCTTCTTTGTTAAAGAGAGGCGCCAGCTCCGTATTATGGAAAACGAACGGAATCTCCGAACAATGCCATGCAATCTTACCGTCCAGAAGCGGAAACTCATACGTCAGCTGATAGGAATAAGTGACACTTTCCGGTGTTCTGCAACGTTCTTTGATAAATTCTATGGTAGGCAGGCGGAAAATGGTATCCACAGACAGGAGATCAACCGGAGATTTTCCCGGATACGCTTTTTCGTAAAGAGCCAGCAGTTCTTCCGTATGTTCTCCATACTTTTTCTCCAGCATCTGCATGGCCTCTTCTCTTGGAATGCTGTGTTTTCCCGGAATAGCCGGACCGAAATCAAACTCGCCCAGTGCTGTTCCGATCAAAAGAGGGATCGTCTTCGCATGCTCCGTAAAGCCATGCTGCACCGGATCACCCAGATACTCTTTTCCGACATGAGGCATATTTCCTATATAACCGCCTGCTGCCGCAACAGCCGGAGAGGTCTTAAGATAAGCTTCTGCAAGCTTTGCATAGGGAATCGTCTCCAGTTCTTCCACCTGGTCTTCCGAAAGACCAAGTTCTTTCAGCATAGCTGTCACAATCTCTCTGCCATCCTGTTCTTCCGCATCCCGCTGAAGCCAGTACACGCCGCTCTCAATGATCCCTTTATGGAAAAGACCGTCTGCCTCAGGCATCTGCATGAGCGTCCAGACCTTTGCCCCGCCGCCGGACTGACCGAAAATAGTCACATTGTCCGGATCTCCGCCAAAGCCGCGAATATTGTCATGTACCCATTGAAGCGCCGCAATGATATCCAGATTTCCTGCATTGGCAGAGGCTTTATACTTTTCTCCAAAGGGAGAGAGATCCAGATAGCCCAGCACATTCAGCCGGTGGTTTAAAGACACCACGACCACATCTCCGTGTTTTGCCATATTGGCACCTTCATATGTGATATGCTCAATAGAGGAACCGGCAGAAAAACCGCCTCCGTGGAGCCAGACCATGACCGGACGTTTTGCCTCCGGGTCGATAGAAGGCGTCCAGATATTCAGTGACTGGCAGTTTTCATCCATAGGCCAGTACATATGGGGAACAAGGAGTTCGCTGTTGGGCCGGTCCTGCGTCATCAGCGGGCAGACCATACCATAGGAATTGGCATCCTTGATCCCTTCCCAGGGCTGTACCTTTTCCGGACGCATAAAACGCTTCGCATCTGCGTATTTGACTCCTTTAAAAATGACACTTCCATCCCATTCGTATCCACGAAGCTTGCCTGCTTCCGTCTGAACAACAGGATAGTCCTCTCTGCAAACAAATTTTTTCATGATGTCAAACCTCCTGATCAAGATCCTTTGCGGCGGTGTAAAAAACCAGCAGCTCCGCTTCCGGCATGGCCTCTCCCTGCTGTCTGCGAAACTCAAAACTGCCGCCCGATGTTCTAATTATATCGCGACGGCCGGAAAATGCCTATCACAAATATGTGATTTTCTGTTATTTTTGTTACTTTTTTGGTGATTATTCAGAGCCAGGCTTACAGGCGTGGAACAGCTGGCTTTCATATGTGAACTGAATTTACAGATCGAATCGCCCATGCTATACTGAAAAATAAGAAAAAAGGAAAAGGAATGTGTAGAAAATGAAGAGAATTGATTTTGAAAACGGAACGGTGACGGGGAATATTCTCGGGGCAGCTCTTCCAATGCTGGTGGCCCAGATTTTAAATCTCCTCTATAACATTGTGGATCGTATCTATATTGCCCGGATTCCTGAGGTGGGAACGGCGGCGCTGGGAGCCGTAGGACTCTGCTTTCCGCTGATCGTTGTGATCACCGCCTTTGCCAACCTCTTCGGAAGCGGCGGCGCACCGCTCTTTTCTATTTATAGAGGAAAAAAGAAAAACAGGGAAGCGGAACAGATCATGGATACCTCCTTTTCCATGGTATGCGTTAGCGGCCTGATTCTCATGGCCATCGGCCTTCTCTTTGCCCGGCCCCTGCTGGTAGTTTTCGGAGCTTCCAGTGACGCTCTGGTTTATGCCTGTCCATATATGATGATCTATCTCATCGGAACCCTGCCTTCGATGATCGCCGTCGGTATGAATCCTTTCATCAACGCCCAGGGCTATTCCACAGTGGGGATGCTCTCCGTGGCCCTCGGAGCCGTGGCAAACCTTCTGCTTGATCCGCTGTTTATCTTTGTGCTGGGCTTTGGCGTACAGGGAGCTGCCATCGCAACGGTGCTCTCCCAGTGTCTTTCCGCTGTGTTTGTCCTGTTTTTCCTCACGAAAAAGTCGGAATTGAAGATCCGTTTCATCCGGAAAAACGAGATTTCCGCCTGTGTGGCCTATGCGAAGAATATCGTCAGCCTGGGAACTGCCAGTTTCATCATGCAACTGACCAACAGCCTGGTAACGATCTGCTGCAACAACGTGCTCTCCAATACCGGAGGCGATATCTATATCTCCGTCATGACGATCGTTTCCAGCGTGCGTCAGCTGGTGGAAACGCCGATCTATGCGATGAATGAGGGAACCTCTCCGATCCTAAGCTACAATTACGGTGCCCGCCGCCCGGCCCGGGTGCGGAAAGCCATGCTGGTCATGAGCGCCATGATCCTCGGCTACACAGCCATCATGTGGAGCGTCATCATTCTGGAGCCCGGTGCGCTGATCCGGATTTTCAGCTCTGACGAGACACTTTTACAGGATGCCGTTCCCGCCCTGAAACAGTATTTTGCGGCTTTCATTTTCATGGATTGCCAGTACATCGGCCAGACTGTCTTCAAATCCCTGAACAAGAAGAAGCAGGCGATCTTTTTCTCTCTGCTCCGCAAGGTAGTCATCGTCGTTCCCCTGACCTACTTTATGCCCTACGCCCTCCATATGGGAACCGCTGGTGTTTTCCTCGCCGAGCCGGTGTCCAATGTCATCGGCGGAGGCCTCTGCTTTGTGACGATGCTGTGTACGATCCTGCCGGAATTAAAACGGATGGAGAAAGGGCGGGGATGATTTTTAAATCTTGGGCTTTTTCACCGTTTTCTCAAAATCATAAAACAGATCAATATACGTCTGCACAATCGCCTGGCAATGTTCTTTCACGATCTCGCCATCATAGTCATGTGCAAGCTCGTTTCTGACCTTCAGCATTTCCATCCAGTACAGTGAAAATTAAGTATCTGCTATATTGACGCAGGATGA
>UMLE01011213.1_pt1 | contig 11024 bp, 5 predicted proteins | sample 1966461 | NCBI WGS metagenome assembly UMLE01 (sample SAMEA4836196, study PRJEB28245) | human gut metagenome | biome: gut microbiome; material: fecal sample | place: Denmark | collected 2008 | reverse complement strand
CGCCTACGGCGACGGCAACGGCAAGCCGAGCACCGAGAAGGCCAAGAAGGTCCTCGCCGACGCCGGCGTCACCACCCCGGTCGACCTCAAGCTCCAGTACAACAACGACCACTACGGCTCCGTCTCCGCCGACGAATACGCTGCCCTGAAGTCCCAGCTTGAGGCAGGCGGCCTGTTCAAGGTCGACATGCAGTCCACCGAATGGACCCAGTACAACAAGGATCGTGTGGTTACCGACGATTCCGACGGTGTGTACCCGGTCTACCAGCTTGGATGGTTCCCGGACTACTCCGACCCGGACAACTACCTGTCCCCGTTCTTCCGCGATGGTAACTTCGTGAACAACGGCTACTCCAACAAGGAAGTCAACGACCTGATCGTCAAGCAGGCCGGCGAGAAGGACGAGTCCGCTCGTGGAGACATCCTCAAGCAGATTCAGAAGCTCGAGACCGAAGACCTCTCCACCATCCCGCTGCTGCAGGGTGCCCAGGTCGCCGTCACCGGCACCTCCGTGAAGGGTGTCACCCTCGACGCTTCCTTCCGCTTCCGCTATGCCTCCGTCACCAAGGGCTGATCCAGCATGAGCTCCCCTCTTTGAGGGGGGGGGAAGCTGTCTGCCGACGGCAGACTGAGGGGAGCCCAACTCGTATGACTCCCCTCAGTCGGCTTCGCCGCCAGCTCCCCTCGGAGAGGGGAGCCTTTATTGCTTTATATACCGATTACCAACACCAAGGAGCATCGCGTGTCAGACAGCGCCATAGCGACCTCCAGCACCACTCCGGCGAAAGCCAAGACGAAGAAGAACCGACTGTCAGGTAGTTTCTTCCGCTTCGTGCTGACGAGGTTCCTTCTCATTATTCCCACCGTTTTCATTCTGGTCACCATCGTGTTCTTCGTGATGCGCGCCACCGGCGACCCGATTTCCGCCGCCTTGGGCGGCCGCCTGACACCCGCCGAACTCCAGCAGCGCATCCACGCGGCCGGCTATGACCGCCCGCTGATTGTGCAATACGTCGACTATCTTGGCGGCCTGCTGCACGGCGACCTCGGCACGACGCTGACCGATAACCAGCCGGTGATCAGCATTCTTACGCACTACGGCGCCGCCACATTCGAACTGGCCTTCCTCGCCCTGATTGTGGCGCTGATTGTCGGCATCGGCCTAGGCCGACTCGCCGCCCGCAAACGCGACCGTGCCGCCGACGCCGGCATCCGCACCTTCGCCATCCTGTGCTACGCCACCCCGGTGTTCTTCCTCGGCCTCGTGCTGAAGCTCATCTTCGCTGTCTGGCTCAACATCCTTCCAGCCTCCGGCCGCTCCGACCTGAACTCCGAAATGCAGTTCACCCGTCTGGTATCGCCGACCGGCTTCTACATCATCGACGCCATCCAGCTCGGCGACATGAACGTGCTCGTCGACGTGCTGCGCCACGCCGTGCTGCCGGCCGTCGCCCTAGGCCTCCTGACCGCCGGCGTGTTCATCCGTCTGGTACGCACCAACGTCATCTCCACCTACAATTCCGGCTACGTCGAGGCTGCCCGCTCGCGCGGCGTCTCCGAAAAGCGCCTGCTCAACAAGCACGCCTGGCGGCCGGCCCTGATCCCGATCATCACCGTCATGGGCATGCAGATCGCCCTGATGCTCGCCGGTGCGGTCCTGACCGAAACCACCTTCGAATGGAAGGGCCTGGGCTTCATGCTGTCCCAGTACCTGAAGGCCCGTGACTTCGTGGCCGTGCAGGGCATCGTGATCCTTATCGCCATCATCGTGGCCGTCGTCAACTTCCTCGTCGACGTCATCGCCGCGCTTATCGACCCGAGAGTGAGGTACTGAGATGACCACCGCATCCCAAGACAAGATCACCGTCCCCGGTGACGACCGCCTTACCAAGCTCAACGTCAGCACCAAGACGCCGTTCTGGACCAAGATCCCGATCATCAAGGAACTGCGCGTGGCGGTCGGCTGGCAGAAGGGCATGCTGATCACCGGTCTCGCGATCACCGCGTTCTTCCTGCTCGTGGCCCTCTTCGCCCCGCTGATCGCCCCCTACGGCCACGCCCAGATCAAGGCCGCCGACGGCACGTCCTTCCCGGCGCAGGCCGCACCCTCCGCCGAACACATCTGGGGCACCACCGCCGCCGGATTCGACGTGTTCTCCCGTGTGGTGTGGGGCGCACGCACCGCCGTCATCGCCATCGTCGTGGCCGTGCTGCTCTCCATCTTCGCCGGCGTGCTGCTCGGCCTGGTCTCCGGCTACTACGGTGGCTGGGTGGACCGCATTCTGGTGATGATCGCCGACGCCGTCTACTCCTTCCCCTCGCTGCTGCTCGCCATTCTGATGGCCATCATGATCTCCCACGGCCAGTCCGGCCTGTGGAGCGGCATTCTGGCTTCCGGCATCTCCATCACCGTGGTGTACATCCCGCAGTATTTCCGCACAATTCGCGCCGAAGTGATCCGCATCAAGGAATCCGCGTATGTCGAGTCCGCGCGCGTGGTCGGCGCCTCCACCTGGCGCATCATGACCAAGCACCTGTTCAAGAACTCCACCCGCACGTTGCCGGTGATCCTGACGCTGAACTCGTCCGAAGCCATCCTGACCCTCGCCGGCCTAGGCTTCCTCGGCTTCGGCATCGAGCCGACCGCCGCCGCCGAATGGGGCTACGACCTGAACCGCTCGGTTTCCGACGTGACCGCCGGCATCTGGTGGACTGCCGTGTTCCCGGGCATCGCCATCGTGCTCATCGTGCTCGGCATCACGCTCGTGGGCGAATCGCTCAACGATCTGGCCGACCCGCGTCTGCGCGCCCGCAAGTCCGCCGGCGAAGTGGTCGGATCGATCGAAGACACGTCCGTCGACCCAAACGAGAAGCCGACCGCACGCAACGAGGTGATTGCCGAACTCGACGCGAACGTCGACCCGCCGGCCACCGTCACCGACCATGACCCGACCATCGTCGCCTCCGAATGGACCGGCGAGGGCAAGCCGGAAGGCAAGGAGTGAGAGATGAGCGAAAACAACAAGAATCTCGCCGATATCAAGGACCTGTCCGTCTCCTTCATGACCGACGCCGGCTCCATCAAGGCCGTTGAGGACGTGAACTTCACCATTCCGCGCAAGACCGTGGTCGGCGTGGTCGGCGAATCCGGTTCCGGCAAGTCCGTGACCGCGCGCTCCATCATCAAGCTGCTGCCGGAGACGGCCACCACCTCCGGTGCCGTCTACCTGTCCAAGCGCGATGGCTCCGATTCGCTGGACGTGCTCTCCCTGAGCGGCGAACAGCTGCGCGAAGTGCGTGGTTCCGAGGCCTCGATGGTGTTCCAGGAGCCCAATTCGGTGCTGAACCCGGTGTACACCATCGGCTGGCAGATTGAAGAGGGCCTGCGCGCCCACGGCATGAAGGACAAGAAGGAACTGCGCGCCAAGGCCATCAACATCCTGAAGAAGGTCGGCATCCCGGATGCCGAAACCCGCGTGGACTACTACCCGCACCAGTTCTCCGGCGGCCAGAAGCAGCGCATCGTCATCGCCATGGCGTTGGTGCTGAACCCCGGCCTGATTCTGGCCGACGAGCCCACCACTGCCCTCGACGTGACCGTGCAAGCCGAAATTCTCGACCTGCTGCGCCTCGCCCGTGACGAGTTCGACGCCTCCGTGCTCATCATCACCCACAACATGGGCGTGATCGCGGACATCGCCGACCAGGTGGTCGTCATGTACCGCGGCCACGTGGTCGAGCAGGGCGACGTGGAGCAGATCTTCTACCATCCGAAGGACGACTACACCAAGCGACTGCTGGGTGCCGTGCCGCGCATCGGTCAGAAGCTGGTCGTGCGCGACCGCGAGGGCAAACCGATCGAGCGCAAGGCCGATTGGCGCGAACAGCCGATCGCCGTCGAGGCCAAGAACCTGACCATCACGTACCCGGGCCATCTCATGCAGCCCGACTTCAAGGCCGTGGACGGCGCGAACTTCACCATCCACCGCTCCGAAGTGCTGGGCCTGGTGGGCGAGTCCGGTTCCGGCAAGTCCACCACCGGCCGTGCCATCGCCGGCCTGCAGAAGGTGTCCGGCGGCTCCCTGAACGTGCTCGGCATCGAGATGAACGGCGTCAAGGAGCGTGACTTCAAGCCCAAGCGCGCGGACATTGGTTTCGTGTTCCAGGATCCGGGCTCCTCGTTCAACCCGCTGATGACCATCGCGGAGAATGTGGCCGAGCCGCTGCTCGTGCACCACAAGTACGGTTCCGTGGCCGATGCCAAGAACTATGTGGGCGACCTGCTGGAGATGGTCCAGCTGCCGCGCGCCTACATGAACCGTTTCCCGCATGAGCTGTCCGGCGGCCAGCGCCAGAGGGCGTCTTTGGCGCGTGGTTTGGCGTTGAAGCCGTCGCTGCTGATCGCCGATGAGCCGACTTCTGCATTGGACGTGTCGGTGCAGGCCAAGGTGTTGGAGCTGTTCAAGCGACTGCAGGCGGAAATCGGCTTCGCGTGCCTGTTCATCACCCATGATTTGGCGGTGGTCGACATGCTTGCCGACCGCATCATGGTGATGCATAAGGGCCAGATCGTGGAGCACGGCGATGCCGACCAGATTATGCAGCACCCGGAGAACCCGTACACCAAGAAGCTGCTGGCCTCCCTGCCCGTGCCCGACCCGCGCGAACAGCAGCAACACCGCGCCCACCTCCACGAGCTCCTAGCCCAAGAGGCGTAATCGCATAGCATTGGAGCTCCCTCGTCAGAGGGAGCTAACTTTATATCCGCTAGTACTGCTGCCCATCGAACTGGAACAGGGCGTGGGCGTCGCCGTGCTTTTTGTTCTCGATGTAAGTATGGAACAGCTCCAGCCGCTCGCTCGTGCTGGCCGCCAGGGGAGTGGGCAGGTCATCCAGATCGAACCAACCGACGCTCAGGCTTTCCTCGTCGCCCACGAACGGCTCGGCATTGCCGCCGGGCTTCAGGGCGCACAGGAACGAATGATCCATGTACATGGTGTTGTCGCCATTGGCGTAGGTCAGCACCTTGTCTGACGAGGTGACGGCCACCAAATCGGTGACGAGGGCATCGATGCCCGTCTCCTCCTTGATTTCGCGCACCACCGTGTCCGCCGGCTGTTCGCCCGGCTCGTTGATGCCATAGACCATCGCCCATTCGCCCGTGTCCGAACGACGGCCCAACAGCAGTTGACCATGTTCGTTCAGTACACAACCGGTCACGCCATTGAGCCACAACAGATCATGGCCGATCTTCTTACGCAATTCCAACACAAATTCCGGAGTGGACACATTGCCTCCTTAGTAGAAAAAAGGAGCTCCCTCTGATGAGGGAGCTTAAGGGTTACTTGGCTTGGGCAGCCTGCTTAATATGGTGCGCTTCGCGCATGATTTCATTTTCCTCGCGCTTGTCAGCGTTCGGCGTCGCCTACAATCAGTCCACCGGACTGATTGCTTTACGGCTCCGCATCCACGCTTCGACGTCGTCGATCTGCTTCGGGATGCCGGCGGAAATCCATTCGGGGCCGTTCTCGGTCATGAGCACGTCGTCCTCGATGCGGATGCCGATGCCGCGGTATTCCGGTGGAATCAGCAGGTCGTCTTCGCGGAAGTACAGACCGGGCTCGATGGTGAAGATCATGCCGGGCGTGATCTTCGCGCCCTGATAGGACTCGAAACGGGCCTGCGCGCAATCATGCACATCAAGACCCAAGTGGTGGGCCACGCCGCAGGCGAGCCAACGGCGGTGCTGCTGGCCTTGCGGGGACAGCGACTCCTCGACGCTCACCGGCAGCAGACCCCAATCGTGCAGACGCTCGGCGATCACACGCATGCAGGCGTGGTGGATGTCGGAGTAGGTGGCACCCGGCTTGGCGGCTTCGAAACCGGCCTGCTGCGAGTCGAGCACGGCCTGGTACAGACGCTTCTGGAAGTCGGTGAACTTGCCGTTGGTCGGGAAGGTGCGGGTGATGTCGGCCGTGTACAGGGAATCGACCTCAACGCCGGCATCCACCAGCAGCATGTCGCCGGTCTTCACCACACCGGTATTGCGCATCCAGTGCAGAATCGGGGCGTGGGGGCCGGAGGCCACGATGGAGTCGTAACCGACGGCGTTGCCCAGTTCACGGGACACGGCGTTGAACGCGCCTTCGAGGATACGCTCGGAGCGCGGCTTGTCGAGCGCGGCCGGCAGTGCGGAGAGCAGACGGTCGAAGCCGTGCTTGGTGGCGTCCACGGCCTTGCGCATCTCGTTGATTTCGTAGCCGTCCTTGACCATGCGTGCCTCGGCGGCGAACTCGTGCAGCTTGTCGTCGGATGCGGAGTTCTTGTCCGGATCGGCGAAACCGTTGGCCTCGCGGATGGATTCAACCATCGAAGTGATTTGCGGGTCGGTTTCGCTGACCACGCGCACGCGTACGGCGCCGGCTTCGGCACCCACGTCCTTGGACAGGGCGTCGGCCAGCTGGGCGATGTCGTGGGTCTCGATGCCGGTCATCGCCTGCATCTCCTTGAGACCGGCACGCGGGCCAACCCAGTATTCGCCGTAGTGGGCGGACATGAAGAAGTCCTCGGTGGAGTTGTCGGCGCGCGGCGCCACGAACAGTTCCGGAGTGTGCGTCTTGCCGGCGGCGGCGTCGGGGGAGTCGGGGTCGACCGGGTTCAGGACCAGCACGGCGCCGGCCTCGTAATCGGAACCCAGACCGGTGTAGTAGGCGAACGTGGTGTCCGGGCGGAACATGTAATCGCAATCATTGTTGCGCACCTTCGGCTGGCCGGCCGGAATGACCAGACGCTCGCCCGGGAAGGCCTTGCCCAGCGCCTCAAGGCGGGCTGGCGTGAACTTGGAGGATTCGAGAGGATTAATCTCCGGATCATCGTCGGCCCAGCCGGACTTCATGAACTCCTTGAATGCGGCCGACTGCGGGCGCAGCGAGCGGTTGTTCACGCGGTCGCTCATCGACTGGTTCGCGCCCGGTGCCGTAGCGCGCTCTTCGGCCTCATATTCCTTGTCCTTGGCGGTGATCACTTCACCCATTGCCACTCTCCTGTATGTAGTTGTTGTCGAATCATCGATTCCCACCTCATATTAGTCGGCTTTATGCGATGTGCCACGATTGACGGCTGACGGTAAAACCAAGTACGGAATTTGGACGGTCTTCCGGACATGCCCATATGGCGAGTGCGGCGGGCTGGAATGCGGGCCCGTTTATTGTTCTCGGTAGGGAAGGAGAGGGGCATGGGCTTGGGCTGGAGCTTGCCGATTGATATTGACATATTCTGTGGGCTGAATCCATGTGAACCCATGCGATGAAGGTTTATCGCGTCGCGGGACTCACTGCTATGCGGAGGTCTCCACCTGGGGCACCCCGGCTTTGATCAGTTTTACCCGCAGCGGAGTACGTTCGATGACGTCGGCGTATGTGAAATGGACGATTTCGGTGGCACCGGCTCGTTTCAGTCCCTCGTCGCGTGCGCGTTCCTTGGCCACCACCTCCTGAATGCTGCGGTTATCGGTCATGGCTGGGTCCACGTATTTTTGTGTGCCGTCGTATTCGGCCACTATCACGCGCCCGTCATCGAGCTTCCATACGAAATCAACGCGGTACTCGGTATTCGTCTGTGGGTCGGTCACCGTTACCTGAATACGCGGCGTGAGGAAGCGATCTTCGATGATGGTGCCTCGCGCGAGGGATTCTCCGCCATTCTCGCTCCTTTCGTTTGCATAGCGCAGCAGGCGGAATACTCGGGCATAATCGATTCTCCATTGAACGCAGTCGGCGGCTATCTCTTCCTTGGTTATTCCCTTGGCAAGGGCCGAGTCAAAGATCGGCAACGCAAACCGAAAATCAAGGTCTATAGCGGCCTCGACCAAGGTTCTAGCCGGTGATATCAGGGATAGGCCGGAGGCCTCGTAATGTGTCTTCGGATTGTTCATATCGGGCATATAGACATGTCGTAAGCGCTGATGGCATTGACGAGATCCATGATCGGAAGTCACGATGGTTATGCAGCCATCATGCAAATGCCATTGATGTTCGAATCCATAGGCACTTACTGCCACCAAGCCGCCAAAAACCCACTGAGGATGCTCTTGCGCAAGAGCGCGGGCTATATGCAACGTTCGCTCCGGCGGCGTCAAACCATCCCAGTATGCAGTATTTGCATAAAGACTGGGAATGCCGTCATACACTTTCAACAACTCACCACTCTGGGCACGGCGGCGTAGAGCGGTCTGTTCCGCTTCATTTCTTGAATAGACGCATCTCAGCTCATTCTGCGCGGCTGATATGAGCGAGGCCACTGCTTTGTGTGTCTTCATGACGTCGAGCGTAGCCGGAACGAAGCAGCGTAAGTATGAATTTCAGCCATTGTGGTTCTAGCCTCGGAGCTTGGCTGTCTTGGAGCGAGATACTCCCGATAATTTCAAGGTATTAGGCCGCTAATTCGGAATAGTGGATAACACACAAAACTTATCCACCATCAGTAATGTCATTCGAACAACGTGCTTTGGGGATTCGAACAAGATATCATCGGCGAAGGCGGATGTAGCTGGTAGAGGGCGGCGAATTGACGGTTAACGGTGCTTATGCTTTGTACGCCGTCGGTGCTGGTTCAGATATTGGCTGGCTTCTGTCTGAGTGTGGAATCTAGCGTCGGCGTGAGTCCAATGGTTGTATCGGGGCCGACGATTTGCTGCAATTTATTGGCGGCATAGATCCAGGGCTTGGACGGCTGCCGACGGTGAGAGCAGTCATAACAGTGAATGAGCCTCTGCGAGTTCAAAAGATGATGTAGAGGACGTTTGTGAGAGTCGTTTCCGGGGCAAGACATGGTCGATTGACGACGTTGAAATTTCTCAACGACGGCAGAATGGCATGCCTTGGCGAGGAGACGACACTGAGAGGCGATGGAGTCGGGATTAATCCAGGTTTTGGCCAGCCACCGACTCGCAAGAGCATCATAGCGTCGGTGTACCGCCAGAAGCTGGCACTGTACCGGCGCTGAATAGCATCAGCGTCGCCGGACATACAAGTTTTGGATTGCAGCCGACTAAGAATGGGATGCCGACGGCAAGAGCCGCATTGCAACTATATGAGACGGCTTCACTGTGCGTGGCTGCAGGTAGAGACTGCCCGCGCGGCGGCGACATATGAGACGGTTTCACTGTGCGCGCACGATAAACCACCCCGGCGGCTAGGATAGAGGGAATTGAGGGAGTGCGGCTCCACGCGTGAAGGCAAGAATCCCGAACCATGCGGGGCAAACCTGTGCAAGGGGAGCTTCCTGCGCATGCGGAAGCGGAATATATGCGGGCATGCGTAGACATGACGAGAATGGCGCGAACACGTAAGTGGCATACGCACTCCGAACGGCGCAACAGCAACACGAGCAGAGGTTAGAAGAGGATATGTCATTCGAGCATCCGAATCGGAACAATGAGAGCATGCGGGACGTCGAACTGGACATCATGAGCCGCCCGCCGGAGCATAACACCACCAATCTGGATCTCGACCGGATGAACCTGATGCTCGACATCCTGGGCCACCCGGAGCAGTCGTTCCGCGTGATTCATATCACCGGCACCAACGGCAAAGGCTCCACCGCACGCATGGCCGAGGCCATCTGCCGCGCCTACGGTATGCGCACCGGCCTGTACACGTCGCCGCATCTGGAGAAGATCAACGAGCGTATCGCCATCGACGGCCAGCAGCTGTCCGATGACGATTTCATCGACATCTGGGACCAGACCAAGGATCTCGTGGCCCTGGTGGACGCCAAGATGGAGGAGCAAGGCAAGCCGAAGATGAGCTTCTTCGAGGTGCTCACCGCCATGGCCATCTGGAAGTTCGCCGACACGCCCGTGGACGTGGCCATCGTCGAGGTCGGCATGGGAGGCCTGTGGGACGCCACCAACGTGCTCAACGCGGATGCGGCCATCATCGGCCCGGTGGACATGGACCACATGCAGTGGCTGGGCGACACCGTCGAACAGATCGCCACCGAGAAGGCCGGCATCATCAAGCCGAACTGCACCGCCATCATCGGCCCGCAGCCGCATGAGGAAGCCGTCATGCCGATTCTCGCCGAAGCCGCCGAACGCAACCACGCCATGCTCGTGCGCGACGGCTACGAAATGACCGCGTCCGACCGTATGGCCGCAGTCGGCGGCCAAGTCGCCACCCTGACCACGCCCAACGGCACTTACGAGGGCGTGCCGATCGCCAAGTTCGGCGAGCATCAGGCCCACAACGCGCTTGCCGCGCTCGCCGCCTCCGAAGTGGTGATTCCGGTCAACGGCCCGCTGGACGGCGACTTGGTGGCCGAGGCGTTGAGCTCGGTCAAGATTCCCGGACGCATCGAACAGATCCGCACCTCACCGACCATCATTCTGGATGGCGGACACAACGTGAATGCCGCCGAAGCCCTGCGCAAGGCCATCGAGGAAAGCTACGACTTCAAGCAGCTGGTCGGTGTGGTCGCCATGATGCGCGACAAGCAGGTCGAGGAATATCTGGGTGTTCTGGAGCCGATCCTGAGCTCCGTGGTGGTCACCGAGAACTCGTGGCGCGAGCGCGTGATGCCGGCCGACGAGCTTGAGAAGATTGCCGTGGACGTGTTCGGTCGTGACCGTGTGATCAAGGAAGCGAACCTGCCTGACGCGATTCAGACCGCCGTCAATATGGTCGATGCCGAGGACGAGCTGGGCGTGGGCTACGGCCACGGCGTGCTTATCTGCGGCAGCTTCGTCACCGCCGGCGACGCACGCCTGATGCTTGAGGAACACGCCAGCCCCACGATGAGGCAGGCTATGGCCGTTCATCAGCCGGCGGTTGACCCGGACGATTCGGATCAGCCGGCAGACAAGGCCGAGGATGAGGCCGCCGACAACCTCGAGGATTCGGTAAGCCCGGACGACTTCGACGTGTTCGACGTCCTCGGCCTCGGTAAGGAACAGGCCGGTGACGCCGGCACCGGCACGGCCAGTGCCGACACCGACAGCACTGACACAGCCAGCGCCGACACCG
>UMLE01019189.1_pt1 | contig 11050 bp, 9 predicted proteins | sample 1966461 | NCBI WGS metagenome assembly UMLE01 (sample SAMEA4836196, study PRJEB28245) | human gut metagenome | biome: gut microbiome; material: fecal sample | place: Denmark | collected 2008 | reverse complement strand
CCGCTGGCCGCTGCGATTCTGGGCGTTCTGCGGGCGGCGCTGGGCGTTCCGGTTCTGGCCGCTGGCCGGGCGGCGGTTCCGCTGGTTGCTCCCGGAGGTGCGCCGCTGGCCGTTCTGCCCGCTGCGGGGGCGCTGTGCGCCGCTCTGGCTGCTCCGCCCGCCGGTGGGAAAGGTGATGCTGTTGTCCGGGTAGGAGCCGTAGTTCACCGTGCGCTCCGTGTACCGGCTGGGGCGGGGCGCATCGGGGTCATAATTGGGGTTCGTGATGGGGTGGCCGCCGGAGGAATATCCTGCGTACCCGCTGTACCCCAGGTCACTGCCTGCACCCGCGCTGCTGCGGCGCTGGGTGCTCTGCCCGCCGCGCCGGTCATCCCGGGCCTGATCGTAGGCCCGGCGGCGCTTGCGGTTCCGGCTGTTCCGGTCATTCTGCGGCATCCGGCTGCACCTCCTTTCCTCTGTTTTTTCCTTCCGTTACGGGGTCTTGACCAGCTTGAGCAGGGCATCCGCAATGCGGTCCAGGCTGTCATCCACCGACAGGCTCCGGGCATTGCGGCCCATCTCAGCCAGCTTGCCGGGCTGGGCCAGCATCCCGGAAACGGTCTGCACCAGCTTTTCGCCGGTCAGGTCTTTTTCCTCAATGACCACAGCAGCGCCGGCCTTCTGCAGCTCCATGGCGTTGTAATACTGGTGGTTCTCGGCCACGTTGGGGCTGGGGATGAGCACAGCGGCACGGCCCACAGCCTCCAGCTCGGCCAGTGTCAGGGCACCGGCGCGGCTGATGACAAGGTCCGCTGCGGCCAGCAGCTCGGGCATATTGTTGATGTATTCCTTCACCACAAGGCTCTCGCCGGGGGCAAAGCCCTTTTTCTTTTCCAGATCCTGAAACAGCTGCACGCCGTACTGGCCGGTGGCATGGAGATGGAGGACGGGCTTTTTGTTCTTCTGCTCCCAGGCGCAGAGGTCGGCCACCACCTCGTTCACGCGGCGGGCACCCAGACTGCCGCCGAAGGAGAGGATCACGGTGCGGTCGCCTGCGCCCAGTTCGGCACGGATGGCTTCCCGGTTCTTCGCCTGGGTGAACACCTCAGGCCGGACGGGATTGCCCACCACGATGGTCTTTTCGGGTGCGCCCAACTTTTCCACGGCGGCGGGCACAGCGGCGAACACGATGTCCACATCCGGGGCCAGCAGCTTGTTGGTCACGCCGGGAAAAGCGTTCTGCTCATGCAGGGCGGTCTTGATGCCCTGTCTGGCGGCGCAGCGCACCACCGGGCCGGACACATAGCCGCCGCAGCCAATGACCAGGTCGGGCTGGATGTCCTTCATCATCTTCTTGGCCTTGGGGCCGGAGAGTGCCAGATTCCACAGGGTAATGATATTCCGCTTGATATTGTTCAGGCTCAGCTTTCGCTGAAAGCCGGTGATCTCGATGTGATGGAAGGGATAGCCCGCCTGTGTGACCAGACGGTACTCCATGCCCTCTTTCCGGCCCGCAAAATGGATCTCGGCGGTGGGGTCGGCCTTTTTGATGGCTCCCGCAATGGCCAGAGCCGGGTTGATATGGCCGGCAGTGCCGCCGGCTGCAATGAGTACACGCATCTTGGTTCCTCCTTACTGTTCTGTCTGCGCTCTGCGCGCGGTATCCAGCACAATGGTCTTTGCCTTGCGCTGGCGCTCCCGCTCGGCGTGGGCTTCCTCCCGTTCCAGACGGGCCCGTTCGCCGTTGCGTCCGATATTGACCATAACGCCCATCTCGGCCAGCAGCAGGATCAGACTGGTGCCGCCGGAGGAGAAGAAGGGCAGCGAAATGCCGGTGTTGGGCAGGGTGTTGGTGACAACGGCAATGTTGCAGAACACCTGCCAGGCGATCTGCGCCATGATGCCGATGCCCACCAGCGTGCAGAACCGGTTTTCGGCATGGAAGGCGATCCAAAAGCCCTGTACCAGAAAGAGGACGAACAGCACGATGACGATCACCGCGCCGACGAAGCCCAGTTCCTCGCACACGACACTGAAGATAAAGTCGTTGGTGCTCTCCGGCAGCCAGAGCTGCTTTTCGATGCTGTTGCCCAGCCCCAGCCCCGTGGCACCGCCTGAGCCGATGGCGTACAGGCTCTGCTTGGTCTGGCTGGTCATCCGGTCAAGATCCTGCGTCCAGCCGTCCAGACGGCTCTGCAGGTAGTCGATGGAGTCCACATGCTTCAGCAAAGTCTCCAGCAGGAACAGCGCAACACCGGCGCAGCCCCAGGTAATAATGCCGCCGCTGCCGCCCAGCAGCAGGATGGTGCCCACGATGGCCGTGGTCAGCAGGATGCCCGACATGTGGGGCTCCAGCACCAGCAGGATGAGGACAGGCACCAGCCACAGGATGGGCCGGATGAGCTCCACCACGATGCTGTGGTGGACCCACTTGCGCAGGGGCACCTCGCCGAATTTGACCTGCGGGGTCCTGGCGGCGATATCTGCCGTGAGCAGGATCATCTCAAACTTTGCCACCTCGGAGGCCTGTAGGGTCAGGCCGCCGAAGCTGATCCACCGGCGGCAGCCGTTGATGGGGCTGCTGAACAGCACCAGCACCAGCAGGATCAGGCAGACAACATAGCCCAGCTTGACCATTCTGCGCAGGAAACGGTGGTCAAAATAGGAGAACAGGAACATCATGCCCAGGCCCAGCACCGTGCAGAGCAGCTGGGATTTGATGTAATGGAAGCTGTCCCCAAAGCGGAGATAGCCCGTGGTATAGCTTGCACTGAACAGCATGACCAGCCCGAACACCATGATGATGGCCAGGGTCGCCATCCAGTTGAGCAGGATGGGCGGCCAGGGGCCGGGGTCCCGCTGAAAGACGGAAAAAGGCTCTGCTTTTTTTCTGCGGAGTGTTGCCAAACTGCACCCCTCCTTAACTGATTTTTGCCAGCTGAACGGTCAGCGCCACGCCCAGCATGGCAATGACACAAAAGGTATAAAAGATCTGTTCCGCGCTCTGGCCCCGCAGCTCCAGCCAGCGGTGGAGCGGTGCCGAGCGGAACAGCTGCCTGCGGCCCCGGCTGGCCTTGCAGACCAGGATCTGCAGGGCCACCATGCCGCCCTCCAGCCAGAAGGGCAGGGCCAGCGGCAGGGGGAGGTCGGGCCAGCCGATGCACAGGGGCACGCACCCCAGCATCCCGGCCAGAAACAGGCTTCCCACGCTGCCCAGCCGCAGCTTTGCGGGTGGGAAGTTCCAGAGCAGGAAAGCCATCAGGGCACCGGCCAGCGCGGCGGGCAGAACGCCCAGCGGGAACCAGCCCAGCAGGGTCATCACCCCCATCAGGCCCAGCATGGCCGCAAAGGACGTACCGCAGACGATGCCGTCCATGCCATCGGCAATGCGGACACACTCGGCCAGTGCGACCAGCAGTCCTTCCCACAGCAGCGGGGCGGCAATGCCCAGATCGACATAGCCCACGCCCGGCAGGGTGATCCCGGCTGCAAGGCAGCCTTTGGCTCCCAGCAGCACCAGCACCACGGCACCGGCAGCAGCTTCCAACCCAAGGCGGGTGTGCCGCCGCAGGCCCAGCACGGAACGGCTGCGGATGCGGGCCAGATCCTCCAGCAGACCCACGCCGCCAAAGAGCAAAGCTCCCAGCAGCGCTGTGAGCAGCCGGACCGAGAGCAAGCTCTCGGCCCCCAGCAGCTCAGGCTGAGCCACACAGGCGGCTGTCCAGCCCACGCCCACAGCAGCCAGCACCCCCACCATCAGGCAGAGCCCGCCCATGGTGGGAGCCTGCGGCGGGCGCTCCGGCTCGGCATCCGGTGCTTCCTGCTTGGGTGATGGTGCCTGCCGGGCCTTGGGCTCATCCCAGCGTCCCTGGAACGCCCGCAGCAGCGGCACCATCAGATTCCCGAGCGCCGCCGTGAGGAAGAACCCCAGCGTTGAGGCGGCGATCAAGGCGAAACGAATCATAGCTCGATGTTACTCCTTGTAAAAGATCTCCAGCACTTTTTCCAGTGCCATGCCGCGGCTGGCCTTAACCAGCAGGGCATCGCCGGGCTGCATTTTGTTCAGCAGGGCCTCGGCGGCCTGAGCGTAGGTGTCGGCATGGAGGGTGGGCAGCCCCTTGGCGGCAGCCACCACAGCAATGCGCTTGGCCTGCTCGCCATAGGTGACGAGGTAGTCCACCTTGTTCTCCACAGCCTGACGGCCCACCTCCTCGTGGGCGGCGCGGCTGATATCGCCCAGCTCCAGCATATCGCCCAGCAGGGCAAAGCGGCGCTTGCAGGGATATTCCCTAAACATGGCCAGCGCGGCCTTCATGCTGTCGGGGTTGGCATTGTAGCAATCCTCAATGACATCCACGCCTCTGACGTGCACCACCTTCTGGCGCATTCCGGTCTGCTCAAAGTCAGCCAGACCGGCAATGACCCGGCGGGCATTCAGCCCCAGACGGGTGGCGGCGCAGTAGGCAGCCAGTGCGTTGGCCACATTATGCCGGCCCATGGCGGGGATCTTTACGAGGAAAGTCCCCTCCTCGTGATCCTCCAGCACAAAGCTCATGCCCTTTTCATCCTGCTGGATGGACAGGGCACAGACATCGGCGTTCTCATCGCCCAGGCTGAACCAGACCGGGCGGACATGGTCGGGCAGAACGGCCTTGCGCAGGAAGGGGTCGTCCCCGTTCAGCACCAGCGGGGCACCCTCCGGCAGACCGGCGCAGATCTCCAGCTTTGCCTTGCAGATGTTCTCCTGACTGCCCAGATTGCCGATGTGGGACACACCGATGCAGGTGATGATGCCCACATCCGGGCGGGCGCACTTGCTCAGGCGCTCGATCTCTCCGGCGTGGCTCATTCCCATCTCCACCACGGCGTACTGGGTCTCTTTGCCGATGCGGAACATGGTGCGGGGCAGGCCCAGCTCATTGTTCTGGTTGCCCTCGGTCTTGATGGTACTGCCAAAGCCTGCAATGGCGGCGTAGGTCATCTGCTTGGTGGTGGTCTTGCCCACGCTGCCGGTCACGCCCACCACTTTGGGGTGAAACTGGCTACGATAATTGGCCCCCAGCACCATCATGGCGTGGTAGCTGTCCGGGCAGATCACACTCTTCTCCTCCGGCACGCCTTCCACGGGGTGGTTCAGCACCACGCAGAGCGCGCCGTTTTCCAGCGCCTTGGCGGCAAAATCATGGCCGTCGAATTTTTCGCCCGGGAACGCCACAAAGATGCACCCGGGGCAGACCTCACGGCTGTCGGTGGTCACCAGCGTGACCGGGGTCTCGCACTGGGCCAGCGCGTTGACGGCCAGGCCCTCCAACAGGATGTTTGCTGCAATTGCTTCCATACTCTCATTCCCCTTTATCCACAGATCAAATGTACGATGGTTCCCTGCTGGACGCTGGAGCCGGGTGCCTCACTCTGGCTCTGGACCGTGCCGGAGCCTTCGACTGTGCAGTTGAGCCCTGCGGCGTTCAGCATCTGCCGGGCAAAGTCCGCGCTCTTGCCGGTCACGTCCGGCACCTCGGCGTGTTTGCCCTCATAGGTATCGGTATACAGATAAACGGTGGTGCCGTAGGGCACCTCTGCCCCCGCGCGGGGGTACTGGTAGGTAACAAGGGCGGCGGTCTGGTCGGATTCGCTCTCGGCCAGGTGATGCTTCAAGCCCTTGATGTTCAGCTGCACCTGCGCGTTGCTCCACTCCTTGCCCGTCAGGTTGGGCACCTTGACGGTGGTGCCGCTGCGGTCCACGCCGTCGGTGGCGATGCCCAGATAGGGTGCGATCTCACTGATGATGTTGCCCACCACAGGGGCAGCCAGAATGGAGGAATAGTCGGTGCGGGCATTGTTGGGGTCGTCCAGCATGACATAGACCAGGATCTCCGGGTCGTTGGCGGGCAGGACAGCCGCAAAGGATGCCACCTTCTTGTAGTCGCCATCGGCGCGGCGGTCCATGTTCAGCTGCTCGGAAGTGCCGGACTTGCCGCCGATGCGGTAGCCTGCAACGTAGGCGTTGCCGCCGCCGCCCTGGGTGCCGTCGCCCACCTCAAACTCCATGATCTGGCGGATGGTCTCGCTGGCGCTCTCGCTGATGACCTGACGGCGGGTGTTGGTGCCAATCTCCTGCACCACATTGCCGTTCTGGTCCGTGATCTTATCCACCACATGGGGGGTGACCAGATAGCCGCCGTTGACTGCCGCCGAGACGGCAGTGCACACCTGCAGCGGGGTCACAGCCATGGCCTGACCGAAAGCGGAGGAGGCCAGCTCCACCTCGCCCAGACGGCTCTTGCTGTAATACTGCATGAAGCTGGTCTCATTGGGCAGGTCCACACCGGTGCGCTCGGTAAAGCCGAAGGCATCAAAGTAATCATAGAACAGGCTAGAACCCACGCGCTGGCCCAGCTGGACAAAGTAGATGTTGCAGCTGTTGCGCAGGGCCTCGGCCAGATTCTGGGCCCCGTGCGACTTTCTGCCGGCGCAGTGGTAGGTCTGCTTTGCCACACTGTACGCGCCGGAACAGTTCAGGGTGGTGTAATAGGTCGCCTTGCCGCTGTCCACACCCATGGCGGCGGTGATGACCTTGAACACGCTTCCGGGGTAGTACAGCTCGGTGATGGTCTTGTTCTTCCACTGGATATCCCGGTAGGTGCCGGTGTAGTCGGCTTCCTCATCCGCGATCTTCTGGCCGTTCTCGTCCCGCAGGTAGTTGCCGTTCTCGTCTTTTTTGTAGATGGTGTACAGCTCCGGCTCGGCCTGCACCTGCTCCGTCAGGTAGGCCAGATTGGCGCTGAAATCCTGCGGGTCATTGGGGTCAAAGTCCGGCTTGGAGGCCATGGCAAGGATGGCACCGGTCTTGACATTCATCACAATGGCGCAGCCGCGGTTCTCAACGGTGTTGGCCGCCACGGCCTCGTTCAGGTAGCGCTCCACCACCTCCTGAATGTTCACATCCAGCGAGAGCACCAGATTGGATCCGTCCTTGGCGGCGTAGGTGGTGGCGTTTTCATCGGCAATGGCGTTGCCGTAGGCGTTGCGCAGGGTGATGGTGCGGCCATTCACACCGGCCAGCGTGGACTCATAGGAGTTTTCCAGACCGTACACGCCCTGACCATCCGCATTGCAGAAGCCCAGCACGGCGGCGGCAAAGCGGCCGTAGGGGTAATCCCGCTGGAAGCCCTTGGAGGCCGACACCGACACCCGCCCCTTGCGGACAGTGGGGGTGCCGTCGTCGCTCTCCTGCTGGCCCAGCCCCAGCTTAGCCAGAATCTTTTCCAGCGCACCGGCGGATTTTCCGCTCTTGCTGTGGGCCTTGTTGTAGGTCTTGACGTATTCTTCAATGGAGAGCTTGATGGCGTTGTTGACCTTGGTGGCCAGCACCTGATAGGAGCTTTCGTTTTGGGAGAGGGCATCGTAGACCGCCTGATACTGGGTCTGGTACTCTGCTGAAGTAGTGTCCACACTGTCCAGACTCTCGCCATCGCCCGAAAGCAGGCGCAGGGTGATCTGGGTGCAGACCTCCTTCATGGCGGCCTCATCGATGGTGCGGATCTCCGCCTTGGTGTCCTGATCGGTGGTGGTGGTATACAGGGCCGTGCTGTAGGAGGGGTCGCCCCAGATGGTCCAGACCACGCTGGTGGAGGCCAGCGTGATGCCGTTGGTGTCGTAGATCTCACCGCGGGTGGCCTGAATGGTGCTGTCCAGCAGCTGCTGCTCGGCGGCGTACTGGCGGTAGGTGGCACCGTCGCGGATCTGGATCTTGTACAGGCTGTAGATCACGGTCAGCGCGGCGACCACCACAAGAAGCACGGCGGCACCAAAGCTGATATGACGCAGCCGGGCACTGAGCCGTGCGTGCGGGTCCGCACTGCGGCGGCGGGCGCTGTTCTTTTTGGGATTGGAGGATGGTGTTTGCATTGCGTACTCCCGAAGAAAACCGAAAAAGCGTGCGCTGCCGCACGCTTTTCGTTGTTTGGTTTATTTTGCCGTTCTGACAGAGGCAAGAATGGTCATTGCCCCATCGTGGAGCAGATCCGACCACTGCCGCACAGCGGATGCCTTGCGCACCAGAACGCTGCCCTCATCCAGCCGGATGTAGGTGATCTGGCTCTGGTCGATCTTCATCAACCCCAGGCGGGTGGCGGTCTCCTCAACACTTGTGATGTTGGTGCGGCTGTTCAGGGCACTGTTGTAGTATGTATACTGGCTCTGCTCGCTCACAAGCGCTGCCTTGGCGCTCTGGATCTGAGAGTTCAGCTCCACCAGCTGTGCCTCGCTCCACAGCAGGCTCACCGCAAAGCCCACCAGCAAAGCCGCGCCCACCAGCTGCAGCGCGTGCTGCATGGCGGCCCGCACGGGGTTCAGCCGCTTTTTGCCACCCTTTTCTACCCGCAGCGGAACTTTAGGCTGCGCCTGCGGCGCTCTTCTGCGCCGAACCTCTGTCATATCGTATGCTGCCTGACCCATGGTGATCTCCTCCTCACATCTCCGGGGCTGTGCCACCCTCAGATCTTTTCCAAAACCCGCAGGTGGGCCGAGCGGCTGCGCCGGTTCTCTTCCAGCTCCTGCGTGTTGGCTTCAATGGGTTTGCGTGTGATCAGCTTTGCCTTGGCCTTGCCGCCGCAGACGCACACCGGAAACTCCGGCGGGCAGGTGCAGGCGGTGGACCAGCGGCGGAACTTGTTCTTGACCAGCCGGTCCTCCAGCGAGTGGAAGGTGATCACGCAAAGTCTTCCACCCGGTGCGAGATGCGCAAAAATGGTGTCCAGCCCCTCTTCCAGTGCGTCCAGCTCATGGTTTACCGCAATGCGCAGCGCCTGGAAGGTGCGGCGGGAGGGGTTTTTGTTCTTCCGGCGCTCCGCCGGGGGCATGGCGCTGGCCACGATATCCGCCAGCTGCAATGTCGTTTCAATGGGGGCAGTTTCCCGGGCTTCCACGATCCTGCCCGCGATCTGCCAGGCGAAGGGCTCCTCGCCGTAATCCCGCAGGATGCGGGCCAGCTCCTCCCGGCTCTCGCTGTTCACGAGATCGGCGGCCGTCTCACCCTCCTGGCTCATCCGCATGTCCAGCGGGGCATCTGCCCGGTAGGAAAAGCCCCGGGCTGCGTCATCCAGCTGATGGCTGGACACCCCCAGATCCAGCAGCGCGCCGTTGATCGTTTCAATGCCCAGCTGCTCCAGAGCTTGTCCGGCATAGCGGAAGTTGATCTGCACCACGGTGGCAGGCAGGCCCGCCAGCCGGGCCCGGGCCGTCTGCACGGCATCGGGGTCCTGATCCAGCGAGATGAGCCTGCCGCCCTGTTCGCCGTTCAGCCGCAGAGCGATCTGGCGGGAGTGCCCCGCGCCGCCCGCCGTACCGTCCAGATAGGTGCCCGCCGGGTCGATCTTCAGGCCGTCCAGGCACTCGTTCAGCAGCACCGGGACATGCTCAAACGAGGCCGGGTCAAAGGGCTGTGCTGTTTTTTCTGTATCCATGTTCCCAGCCTCCTTTCAAAACTCAGATAAGATCCTGCATCTGCCGCCCTTTTCTGCCCGGAGCTTCTGCCCGGGAAAGCGGCCTGCGGCCTGCCGGGAGTTTGTGGCCCGGTCAGCCTTGAGGATACAATTTTATTGTAACAAAACAGGCCCCTGATTGCAAGAGTTTCCCTTTTGTTTTTTCTCTCAAAATGTACCAAAAAAAGCCCCTGCAAGCCGTCGTTTTTGCTTGCAGGGGCCGGAAGCTCTCACCGGGAAATTTCACATTCCCGCATCAGAGCTGTTTCCGGGGGCTCTGGCGCAGGTTTGCACGGACATTTTTGACCTGTGCGGCGTTTTCCGCCATCGTCTCTTCCGTGGTCTTGAGCATATTATCACAGTAGTCGGTCACGGTCTGGCGGACAGTGCGGGCCTCAGTCTGGGCGGCGGAGACGATCTCTCCGGCGCGCTGCTGGGCCGCCTTGACGATCTCAGCCTCGCTCACCAGCACACGGGCGCGCTCCTCGGCCTTTTTTACAATGGCCTGCGCCTGTGCGTTGGCCGATTCGATGAGCTGGGCACGGTCGCTGACAATGGACTGGGCCTGCCGCAGCTCCACAGGCAGGTTCTGGCGGATCTCGTCCAGATAATCCCGGATCTGCTCCACATCCACGATGCGCTTGCCGCCCGAAAGGGGCATTCCGGCGCTCTCCTCCAGCGTATCCTCAATGGTATCCAAAAGCTCGTTTACGTTCATTCCGCATCTCCCTCTCCGGCGCTCTGCCGGGGCTTACCATATTTCCACAGCAGGACTTTGCCGTATTTATACTGTTTTTTCAGGGTCATGCCGCCCACCTCGGCAGGCAGCACCAGGCCGGTCTCACTCTCGCAGATCACGATGCCGCCCGGAGCCAGGCATTTGTCCACGCCGGGCAGGATCTTTTCCAGCGTGCCGGTGTGGAAGGGCGGGTCCAGCAGCACGATGTCAAACTGCTCATGGCAGGCGGAGAGATACCGTGCCGCCTCGCCGATGTTGACCCGGCTGCGGTCAAACACGCCGCAGTTCTTGCAGTTCTTCATCACGATGTTCACGGCCTCCCGGTTCTCGTCCAGGAACACGCACCGGGCCGCACCCCGGCTCAGGGCCTCGATGCCCAGCTGGCCGCTGCCTGCGTAGAGGTCGAGCACCCGGGCACCGGGCAGGTCGAACTGGACGATGCTGAACATGGCCTCCTTGACCTGATCCATCGTCGGGCGGGTGATCTCGGTGCCGGGCAGGGCTTCCAGCCTGCGGCCCCGTGCTTCTCCTGCAATAACGCGCATGTATCTGCCTCCTTCTCCCGCTGTCCGGGCCCCCTGCCCGGCCAGCAGCTGTTTCGTGTTTTCGTATCTCCATATTATCGTCAAAACGCAACTCTTTGTCAAGGGCGCGCGTTGCACTCAGGGTGCAATTGTGCTAAAATCAGGGCAAAGCGCCCCATGTGCGGCGCGTTTTGCCAAAAAAGGAGAGTATCTGCTTATGAAAGTCCTGCTCATCAACGGCAGCCCCCACGAGAAGGGCTGCACCTATACCGCCCTGTCCCTGATCGCCGGGGAGCTGAACGCCAGCGGCATCGAGACCGAGATCC
>UMLE01012775.1_pt1 | contig 11429 bp, 11 predicted proteins | sample 1966461 | NCBI WGS metagenome assembly UMLE01 (sample SAMEA4836196, study PRJEB28245) | human gut metagenome | biome: gut microbiome; material: fecal sample | place: Denmark | collected 2008 | reverse complement strand
GGTGGGTGTACATGGACTTGTAGCCGCTGCAGCTGCCGGCAAAGCCGTGCAGATGCACCACAAAGGGTACCTTGCCCTCCGTATCAGGCAGGGTCACGATGCCGCGCAGGGTGTGGCCATTGCGGTTTTTAAACTGAACCTGTAAAATCTTCATGGTTTACTTGCTCTCCTTTGCGGCGCGGCGGCTCTTCAGCTCTGCCAGCATCTCGGCCGTCTTCTGCTTGGTCAGGGGATAGACGAAGAACAGGATGGCCACTGCAATGCCGTAGCCCAGGAAGTAGACGCCGGTGTAGCTCTTCCAGATGGCGTTCACAACGCCTGCGGTCTGCACAGCGCCTGCGGTGACGTTGTAACCGATGGCACCCAGCACAAAGCTGGACAGGCTGCCGGAGATGGCGCTTGCGAGCTTGCGGAAGAAGGAATAGGTGGAGTAAACGATGCCCTCGTTGCGCTCGCCGGTCTGCAGCTCATGGTAGTCGATGGCATCGTTGACCATGGCCCAGATCAGCACCTGCATACCGGAAGCGCCCAGGTAGCAGATGCCGTTGATAACGATGAAGGCCACAGGGTTGTGGATGGGGAAGAAGAACAGGATGCCGAACACGACGGCAGCAAAGCCTGCGCCCATGCAGCACCACTCCTTCTTGCCGAGCTTGTTGGCCAGAGGCTGGGTGATGGCAAAGGAGAGCACCGCATACAGCACGCTCAGCATACCGGAGACAGCCTGAATTTTAACGTTGCCGAAGAAATCCTTGTACAGGTAGGTGTTCAGGCCGTTGACCACGGATGCACCGATCATGCCGGTCAGGCTGAAGAACATCACGCCCAGCAGGGCTTTGTTGTGGGAGATTTCCTTGAGAACATGCAGGTAGTTCAGCTTTTCGCCCTGCGGACGCTCAGGCACTTCCACACGCTCCTTGCACCACACGCAGGTGATCTGCAGGCACAGCAGGCCCAGCATGGCGCAGATGCAGGCCAGCATCAGGAAGCGGCCAGCCACAGGCTGGTTGTCCACATACAGGAACAGGGGGCCGACCATGACCATGACGGTCATAAAGATGGTGCCGCCCAGGCTGCGGTAACGGGACAGGGCGGTGCGCTGGCTCACATCATCGGTCATCACGCTGGACAGGGTGCCGAAGGGCACGTTGACGCAGGTGTACAGTGCCTCATACAGCACATAGGTGATGAACATGTAAGCCAGACGCAGACCGTAGCTGATGTTGCCCACATTGACAAAGGCCAGCACACACAGCACTGCCATGGGGAACGAGAAAGCGCGGATCCACGGGATGAACTTGCCGCCCTTGGTGGCCTTGCGGGAGTCCACGATCGCGCCGATGATGGGGTCGTTGACGGCATCCCAGATCTTGGTGATCAGCAGCAGGATACCCACATGGAAGGGGTTGACCTGCAGGATCAGGGTGTAGAAGATCGACAGATACATGGCGCGGTACTGCTCCGTGAAGCAGCAGCCCAGATCGCCCAGTGTATAGCCGATCTTGTCCTTCATGGAGAAGGGCCGAACGGTCTTTTTCTGGTCCATTGCGTTTTATCCTCCTTAAAAAACAGATGAAACCACGAGGCTTTTCACACAAGCCTCTTCTCTTCGATTGTATTATACGTTAATTTTGCGTCAAAGCATATCCAAAAAATGATTGAAAACTATCGCAAATTGATGTATTATGCAATTATGACAGTTGTACTTTTCAGTTGTGTACAACAAACTGTCGCATCTGACAGTTCCACGGAGGGAATTTTGGTGAATTATACAGCCAAACGTTATCTTTTTGAACAAAGCACTGTTCGGGAATTCTTTTCCGGCGCGTATTATGACCTGTTTCTGGTCATACGGGGCAGCGGTGTGTTCCGGTGCAGCGAGGTGGTGCTGCCCGCCCAGCAGCAGAATCTGATCATCCTCAAGCCCGGGCAGGGCGGCAGGCTGGAATATGCCGGAGCCTACGGCCCGCTGGAGATCATCCGGGTGCAGTTGTCTCCCCAGATGCTGGCGCAGTTGTCGGATGAGGACACTGACTTTGAAAAAAGCTTCAACGTGGTGCCCTTCCGACAGGTGGCTGTCCGGCCGGACAGCCAGATCTATATGCTGCTGAAGAATCTTGCCCGGAAGCTGCTGGTGCTCCCCCAGGAGAGCAGCCAGTTCGGTGCGGCGGCGTTCGAGCACGGCATCCTGCAGATGTTCGTGGTGCTGGCACTGCGTGCCTGCATCCATGCCGAATTCCACACCGCTTCGGTCAGCCGCCACCACCTGATGCTGGATGAGGTTTTCCTGTTTATTCAGGCGCACCTCACCGAGGAACTGACGCTGGAGCGTCTGGAAAAGGAGTTTTTCGTCTCCCGGGAGCACATTGCCCGGGAATTCAAACGCCAGACCGGCCAGACCGTGCACCGCTACATCGTAAAAGCCCGGCTGGACCGCTGCTGCACCCTCATTGAGCAGGGCCTGCCCATCACCGAGGTGTACAAGACCAGCGGCTTTGGGGGCTATAACCACTTTTTCCGCGCCTTTAAAAAGGAGTACGGCATGACCCCCAAGGAATATTTCAGCACAACCCGGCAGGATGCCCGGGGATGAGCCTTTGCAAAAGAAGTCCCGGCTGCAATTTTTGTGCAGGCTGAAACGTATCCTGTATAAAACGGCAGCTGCCGTTTTTCAACGAACGATCTCCATTACAGACAGGAGGAAAGCTCTATGAAATTTTCTGCTGATTATCGTGCCCTTGCGCTGAATGCCCTGCGTGGCAGATGGAAGACAGCTGTTCTGGCCGGACTGATCGCCAGTTTGCTGGGAGCCAACATTGTGAGCAGCTCAGACAGGGTCATCTCCAACATGAGCCAGAACGCCAACGGCGACACCCCGGGGTTTGCCGGGCTGTTTTCCACCGGCAGCGGCGGCGTGCTGGCGGTTCTCGTGATCTGCATCCTTGCCTGGGCAGTGTTCACCGTCATCGTGGGCGGTGCGGTGCGGCTGGGCTACGCCCGGTTCAACCTGAACCTTGCAGACGGCAGGGACGCTGCCCTCTCCGACCTCGCTTCCCAGAAGCACCGCCTGTGGGACGGCTTCTGCATGAATTTCCTGCAGGGGCTTTATGTGGCGCTCTGGTCGCTGCTGCTGTTCATCCCCGGCGTGGTAAAAGCCTACAGCTATGCCATGACCCCCTATATCATGGCCGAGCACCCCGGCCTGACGGCCAACGAAGCCATCACTGAATCCCGGCGCATCATGGACGGCAACAAGTGGCGGCTGTTCTGCCTCGATCTCAGCTTTCTGGGCTGGGAGCTGCTCTGCACCCTGCCCATGCTGATCGGTTTCTCTCTCGTCTTTTTCTTCACCCGCTCGGCGGATACGGTCCTTGTTCCGCTGATCCTGCTGTCCATCCCGCTGAGCGCCGGCTTTTTCTTTCTGCACCCCTACGAGGAAGCGGCCTGGGCGATCTTTTACCGGGATATCACCGCTGCACCTTCTGACACCGAGGAAATCTGAGAATGAAACATACCGCCTGCTATCACCTGCCCGGACTGTTCGAGTTCTACGAGCTCTACCGCCTGTTCCTGCCCCTGTTCCGGAAGCACCGGGAATATTTTTATGACTGGTGCGAGATCGGCTCCATCTACGGCGCTCCGCCGGACTGCATCTGGGGCGGGGGCCGCGTGGAGGCCGGGGAGCACTCCCCCGCCGAAGTTCTGGCTCTGACCCAGGAATACGGCATCTCTGCCCGGCTCACATTCAGCAATTCCCTGCTCCGCCCGGAGCACCTCTCAGACCGGAAATGCAACGCAGTGTGTCAGCAGTTTGCCCAGCGGGGCACTGTGCAGAATGGGGTCATCGTTCACTCCGAGCTGCTTTTGAACTACCTGCAGCAGCATTACCCGGAGCTTTATCTCGTATCCTCCACCACCAAGGTCCTGACGGATCTTCAGGCGTTTCAGGCAGAGGTCCGGCGGCCGGAGTTCCGGTATGTCGTGCCGGACTTCCGGCTGAACAAGGCCTTCGATGCCCTGGATACGCTCTCCCAGCCCGAAAAGGACAAGGTAGAATTTCTCTGCAACGAGTGCTGCTGGTTCGGCTGCACCGAGCGCAGGCGCTGCTACGAAGCCGTCAGCCGCAAAAATCTGGGAGAGGTCTGCGAACACCGGTGCACCGCCCCCGGCGCGCAGGAGGGCTACCGCTTTTCCAAGGCGATGGAAAACCCCGGGTTCATCGGCACTGCGGACATCCGGGAGCGCTATCTGCCGTTGGGCTTTTCCAATTTCAAGCTGGAAGGGCGCGGGCTGGGCAGCGCGCTGGTGCTGGAGTTTCTGCTCTATTATCTGACCCGGCCGGAGTATCAGATCCACGTCCGGGAGGCGATCTATCTGGACAACATGCTGGACCTCTTTTAAGGGTTGCGCCACCGGCGCAGTGTGGTATAATCAGCATAACAGAGCACCCGCATGCGGCGCTCTGTTCCGTCCAATCCAAGTCAGGAGGAGATCGTTATGGAATTCACTCAGCTTATTGCACAGCGGTATTCCTGCAAAAATTTTGGTGCAGGCAAGGTAGACGCTGCAGCACTCCACACCATTCTGGAAGCCGGCCGGCTGGCACCCACCGCCAAGAACACCCAGGAACAGCGCATCTACGTCGTTCAGTCCGAAGAGGGGCTAGCAAAGATCGATGCTGCCACTCCCTGCCGCTACGGTGCCCCCATCTGTCTGGTGGTCGCCTATGACAAGAACCACACCTTTACTTACCCCGGCGAGCGGATGAACTCCGGCATGGAGGATGCCGCCATCGTGGCCACCCACCTGCTGCTGGGCGCTGCCAATGCAGGCGTGGACAGCTGCTGGGTCAACTTTTTTGACCCGGACAAGCTGGCAAAAGCGCTGGGTTTGCCCGAAAACGAGGAGATCGTGATGCTCCTTGATCTGGGCCACGCTGCCGAGGGTGCAGGCCCCCTGCCCAACCACAGCTCCCGCAAGCCTCTGTCTGAAACCGTCACGTTCCTGTAACATCACAGGGATGCAAAAAAGCCCCCGCACGCTGGTTTTCCGGCCAACATGCGGGGGCTTGTGTTTTATTCCAGTTTTCAGTTCTGCGGGTGGACGATATCCCGCCAATCCAGATCTCCACGCTCCAGACCGTGGATGAGCACCTCCGCGGTGGCGATGTTGGTGGCCAGCGGGATGTTATGCACATCACACAGGCGCAGCAGGGTCATCTCGTTGGGCTCGCTGGGCTTTGCGTTGATCGGATCGCGGAAGAACAGGAGCAGATCGACCTCATTGCAGGCAATGCGGGATGCGATCTGCTGATCACCGCCCTGAACACCTGCCAGAAAGCGCTGGATCTGCAGACCCGTTGCCTCGGAGATCAGCTTGCCGGTGGTGCCCGTAGCCACCAATTTATGCTGGCTCAAAATCCGGCAATACGCCGTACAGAACTGAACCATCAGCTCTTTTTTGGAGTCATGCGCAATCAGTGCAATCGTCATCGGTCAACCTCTCCTTTGTTTTGCCAGTGGGCATTTTCTTGCATATATCATAGTATCACAGTTTCCGTTCTTTTACAACCGTTTTTTAGACAAACTTCATACTTTTTTCGGAAAAAAGCGCCAGAATTCACCAAAAGCAGCGTTTCAGCGTTTTATCCTTCTTCAATTGTCTAAAGCGTCTTGCCCGGCAGGTGCGGTCTCCTGAGCAGCATCCGTAGTGCCTGCGGCGGGATCTGTGGCCGCATCCGCGCCGGTTTCGGTCTGGGCGGGGGCAGTCTGGTCAGCGGGGGTGCTGTCTGCGGCGGTCTCCTGCTTGCCGATGGTGCCATCCTCATTCAGGGTGCCGTCCTGCATGGCGAAGTAGGCGTTGAAGATATCCGCCATCAGGTTACCAGCACGGGCACCGCCGCCGCCGTATTCCACCACGATGCCAATTGCGATCTGGGCATCCTCTGTCGGGCCGTACGCGATCATCATGGTATTGGTGTAATGCCTATAGCTGCTGCCGGAATAGTAACCCTCACTGCGCTGGGGGGTACCGGTCTTGCAGGCGATGGTATACGGGTAGTTCGCCAATGCGGAGATCGTCTGAGACACGCCGATCATTCCCTGCTGTATCAGATCAAAGGTCTCCCCCTTGTCCTCAATCACATCCATGACCTCGGGCTGGGTCTCCTGCAGCACTTCACCAGTGTTGGAATCCAAAATCGCCTTGACAAAGTGGGTACGATAACGGGTTCCCCGGTTGGCAATGGTGGCGGCATAGGTCGCCAGCTGCACTGGCGTGACCACCGTGTTGCCCTGGCCAATGGCCGCCTGGATATCCAGGGATTCCATATAGTTGGAGTCGTTCTTGGAGGTCAGGTGGCCCACAGCCTCGCTGACCTCCACGCCGGTGCGCTGGCCCAGGCCCAGCTTATAGGCGTAGGCATCGTAAACATCACTGGTCAGGCGGCGGCCCACATCATAGAAGAAGACGTTGCAGCTCCACTTGATTGCGTTGACCACATCAATGGGGCCGTTGCCATGGCCGTGCTGTGTACATTTGGGGCGGTAATCCTTATAGTAGGTATAGACCCTGGTACAGTTGACCGTGGAATAGCGGTTAATGAGCCCGGTATCCAGCGCGGCGATCGCCACAGCGGGTTTGAAGGTGGAACCCGGAGTATACAGGCCCTGTAAGGCCCGGTTGAACAGTGGCAGGCTCTCGTCGGCACTGTACTCGCTGTACTGTGTGGCATAAAGATTCTGGTCGAAGCTGGGGTAATTCGATGCGGCCAGCACACTGCCGTCCTTCACATCCAGCACCACGGCGGCACCGGCGGCAGCTTTCATGCTGCCGGTGTTGTAGACCCGGTTGATCATGTCGATGTTCTCGGCCAATGCCTTGTCCACCGCCTTCTGGAACCGGCTGTCGATGGTCAGCTGGACGGTGTGGCCCGGCTCGGGCACAGTGGTCAGGGCCGTATCCACAATGACCCCATCGGAGTTGCGGGTGATGGTCTCCACGCCATCCTTGCCCCGCAGTTCGTCCTCATAGGCCGATTCCAGGCCCGAGATGCCGATGATGTCGTTCATGTTGTAGCCTTTTTCGCGCAGGGGGTAGGTGGTCTGGCCGTTTTCATCGGTCACCTTCCACTTTTCAGCGGTGATCTTGCCCACCCGGCCCAGCACATGGGGCAGCACCGTGGATTGCTCATAGCTGCGGGTACTCGTTTCCACGATCTCCACGCCCGGCAGCGAGAGGCTGTGCTCCTTGATGGTCGCCACGGTGGCCTCGCTGACGTTTTCCGCCATGATAAAGTTGTTCACATTGGAAAACGCCTGCAGCTGCATCTCGTAATGGATACCGCCCAGCGTGCGCTGCCAGCTCAGCGGAAAGCTGGCAAGGTCGTAGTCCTCCACCAGCTTCTCCATCACATCATTGGCCGTTGCATACTGCTGTAAACCAAGATTGTCCTTCATAGCGGCAAGGGCTTTCTGATCCTTGGTGCTGCCCTCTTCGGCGGTAAAGGTATAATTGCCCGCTGCATCCGGCTGGCTGATGAGCAGAGTATCGTTCCAGCTCTCACCGTTGGCACGCAGCAGCTCGACGATCTTCTGGAGCATCCCGTCCAGATCTTCGTCTCCCATCAGCAGCTTGTTGAGCACCACGTTGTAGCCCGTGACGCTGGTGGCAATGCGCTCCCCCCGGCTGTCCACAATGTCACCGCGTGCCGCCGTGACCGTAAACTTGTAGTCGGTGGTGTTGGTGGCCTGGGATTTGAAATCCTCCCCGTTGACCAGCTGCAAAAAGATGAGCCGCAGCCCGTACAGCAGCATGAGGATGCAGGCGGCGGCAACGAGAACACGCATCCGCCGGATGGCGGTTTTCCGTTCTTCTTGGTTCATGGATTCTCCTTCCGGCGCGGGGTGCGTTACACCACGCCGTTGTCGATCTTAAATTCTTCGTGGATGCGGCGCACGACCCCGAACAGAGGGAAGCAGACAGGCACCGAAAGCGCCGCCGTGGGCAGCACAAACCACAGCCAGCGGCTGGCCGCGCCGCTGTAACCGGGCATGTAGTAGAAAAACAGCCAGTCCAGCGTGAGCACCAGCAGGGCGGCGGCAGACGCAATGAGTGCAAAGTTTGCGGCCGAATTCTTGAAGTAGAGCTGCATCACCGCCGAAACGGCAAAGCAGAGCAGCAGCAGCTCCAGCGCCAGCATGCCCACGGTGCGCCCGGCCAGCCAGTCCCACATCAGGCCGCAGACCGCCCCAAAGACAGCCCCGGCGAACTCGCCCTCAAACACGGCGACCGCCAGCGCCAGCGGCAGCAGCCAGAGCGGCTTTGCCGCCCCGAACTGGAACAGCCCGGGCGTGGTCTGCAAAACAGCACAAAGAAGGCCCAGCAGCGCATAGCAGATCCATTTGACGATCTGGCCCCGGCTGCGTTTCCGGCGTGATTCCATCAGGGTCCCTCCTCAGAAACTGGTAATGATGAACGCATGGCGCACCGTGCGGGGGTCGGTACCGGGTTTGATGACGGCAATGGTCGATTTGCCGCTGACCTCGGGCACCAGTTCCTGTACCACGCCCACCAGCAGGTCAGCCGGGAACACCCCGCCCAGCCCGGTGGTGACCACCTGGTCGCTTTTCTCCGTCAGGGTGTTGCGCGCAAGGTTGGTCAGCACGCACAGGCCATCGGCGGCGTATTCGGAGCTGCCGGTGACGATGCCGTTGTCACGGGTGCGGGATACCACGCCTGCCGCGTTGAAGTTGGGGTGAAGAATGGTCATCACCTTGCAGCTGGTGGGCTCAGCCTCCACCACCATGCCCAGCAGGTAGCCCTGATCACTGACCACGGCATCGTTGACGGCCACGCCATCCAGCGTGCCGCGGTCCAGCGTGAAGCCATAGAAGGAATCCAGCGGGTCACGGCCAATGACAAAGCTGGAAAGATAACTCATCTCTGGCCGCTGGCTCTGGATGCTTTCCAGTGCCTTGTAGGCCTGGTTCTCGGCCTTGACGCGGTCGTAATCCACCATCTGCTGGCGCAGCTCGGCGTTTTCGGCCTTGAGCGTCTCGTTCTCAGCCATCACGTCATCGATGCTGGTGTACTTTTCCCACAGGGAGGCCACACCGCCGCTGACCACAGCCGCCACTTTCTGGAATGGAGCAGCTGCCACGCTCAGCAGCTCCTGCGGAGCGGCAGTCAGACGGCCGTTGGCACCGGCGTAGGCCATGATGCCCACCAGAAACACCGCGATGCCCACCAGGATCTTGAATTTCCAGGTATCGAAAAAGTCTTTCAAGGGGTTTTCCTCCGATTGCAAAAGGGCGCGGACAGCCCAGAGCCGTCCGCACCCTCTGTTACATCGTTACATGTGAGCTCCATCGGTGTCCAGCACGTCGTGCAGAACATCCACATGATCCAGCACCGCACCGGCACCCTTGGCCACGCAATCCAGCGGGTCCTCCGCAACATGGACATCAATGCCGGTCTCGCTCTGGATCAGCTGATCCAGGCCCCGCAGCAAGGCACCGCCGCCGGTCAGGGTGATGCCGTGGTCGATGATATCGGCACTCAGCTCAGGCGGGGTGCGCTCCAGGGTCTCCTTGATGGCGCTGGTGATCTTGACCAGGCACTCCAGCAGGGCCTCGCGCACATCCTCAGAGTGGACGACGATGTTCTTGGGCAGGCCGTCCACCAGGTTGCGGCCCTTGATCTCCATGGTCATCTCGGGGTCCATGGGGTAGGCAGAGCCGATCTCGATCTTGATCTGCTCGGCGGTACGCTCACCGATGAGCAGGTTATACTTGCGCTTGATGAAAGCGATGATGGCCTGATCGAACATATCACCGGCCATCCGGACGCTGCGGGAGGCCACGATGCCGCCCAGAGAGATGACAGCGATCTCCGCGGTGCCGCCGCCGATGTCCACGATCATACTGCCGGTGGGCTCGCTGATGGGCAGGCCCGCGCCGATGGCAGCGGCCATAGGCTCCTCGATGACGGAGACCTGACGGGCACCGGCCTTGAGGGTCGCCTCACGCACAGCGCGGCGCTCCACCTCGGTCACGCCCGAGGGGATGCAGATGACCACGCGGGGGCGGGAGAACATGCTGTTGCCGCAGGCCTTTTTCAGGAAGTTCTCCAGCATATTTGCCGTGATATCGAAATCGGCGATGACACCATCCTTCAGGGGGCGGACCGCCACGATGCTGCCTGGGGTACGGCCGATGACAGCCTTTGCCTCAGCACCCACGCAGCGCACCTCATCGGTCTTGGTATCCACAGCCACGACCGAGGGTTCCCGCATGATGATGCCCTTGCCCTTCATGTAAACCAGGGTATTGGCAGTACCCAGATCAACGCCAACGTCCTTTGACAAAAAACTCATAATGAAGCTCTCCTTCGTATTTCCGGTCTATTCCAAAACGCACAGCAGTCCAAACTCCACAGGGTTTGACCGCCTATCGCAGAATAACACGTTTCTATTATAGCCGCAAGTCAACGTTTTCTCAAGCGTTTTGTCAAGTTTTTCCGTATTTTTCATTTTTCTGTGCGTTCCGCCGCACAAACTGTCAGAACTGTTCAAGCAGGCGGACCGTCCGGCTGACGGGCAGGCCCATAATGGTGTAATAATCCCCCTCAATGGCATCCAGCCAGACCGCCGCGCGGCCCTGGATGGCGTAGGCACCGGCCTTATCGTAGGGCTCCTCTGTGGCGGCGTACCGCTCGATCTCCTCCTCGCTCAGCGGGAAAAAGGTGACCTTGCAGGTATCCACAAAGCTCTCAGTGCGGGTGCCATCGGAAACGCAGACACCGGTGTGCACATAGTGGGTCGCACCGGACAGCGCGCGGAGCATCCGTCTGGCATCGTCCGGGCTGTGGGGCTTGCCGAACACCTCGCCGTTCACATCCACCACGGTATCGCAGCCCAGCACCACGGCACCGGGGTGTTCCTTGGCCACAGCAAGGCACTTGCCCCGGGCAAGCTGTTCCACCAGCCGGGCGGGGGTATCCGCCGTCACGGCATCCTCGTCAAAATCGCTGACGCAGACGGTAAAATCCGTTGTGTATAAGCTCAACAACTCTTTCCGGCGGGGGCTCTGGGAAGCCAGGATCAGATCTTTCATACGCTTCACTTCCCCGTTGAGCCAAAGCCGCCCGCGCCGCGCTGGGTATCCCCCAGTTCGGCCGCCTGAGCAAAGGCAGCGGTATACACCGGTGCAATGCAGAGCTGTGCCACACGCTCACCGGGCTGGATGGTATAGGCCTCGGTGCCCAGATTGATCATGGGCACCTTCAGCTCCCCGCGGTAGTCACTGTCCACCACACCCACGCCGTTTGCCATGCACAGGCCGTACTTGATGGAAAGGCCGCTGCGGGCATAGACCAGCGCCACAGCGTGGGGGCCGGGCAGCTCGATGGCAAGGCCAGTGGGCACCAAC
>UMLE01006429.1_pt1 | contig 11632 bp, 9 predicted proteins | sample 1966461 | NCBI WGS metagenome assembly UMLE01 (sample SAMEA4836196, study PRJEB28245) | human gut metagenome | biome: gut microbiome; material: fecal sample | place: Denmark | collected 2008 | reverse complement strand
CCGCACAGATCACCAACAGAAGATTTGCAAGAGTTTTGCTGTTACTCAACGTTTCAATACTTTTCCGGTATTGGGCAAAGACCCACATCTCAGAGGTAAAAAACAAAATGTAGAGAACGCTGCTCCGAAAAAGAGCCATCATATTCGATAGTGCATAATTGATTAGAAGAAGATTTATGGAATGAATAGCGACATCCAGAATTTTTGCAGCTTTTTGTTTCATACGCAATCGCTCCAAACTTACAACTCGGTTTCCACTGCGAGCTGCTCCTGTCTTTCTTTTTCGTCGGCGATTTGGACATCAACATCCTCGTGCATCTTTTTCAGAAGCGCAAGGACACGCTTGATCTGGCCCTTGGTATTCTCTACACGGCTCTGTGCCTGATTGATGTGATCCAGAACCGCCCAGTCCGTAAACAGCCCATCAAAGAAGAAATCTGCAAATTTCAGAAAGCCATCCACCGTAATCTGAAGATCTGCGGTGATCTCAACATCGGCGAGCTCGGTTTTGAACCGCCGCAGTTCCACTTGAAGCTGTTCGATCTGCTCCTGTGCATTGTCCAGCTCCTCATACTTTGCAAGATCCACCCCAAGACCGCCGCCCATTACGTCCCATGTGCTCCAACCCTCGGCGTTGTCGAGGGTTTCCAGAACTTCGTTGACCGTATGCAATGCGGTCTTTCCGGCATTGATGGCCTCCAGCAGCTCCCGCTTTTGGACTTTCAGCGCTGCAATGCAGCTTTCGCTTTCAGCAACCTGCTGTGCGGCAGGGTTGGCGGAGACTTTGATAGTTTTGATCTTTTCAGAAAGAGCCGCCTGATACCGCCTTTCGCAATCGGACAGCTGCGCCAGCCTATTCTGAATCTGTTCCAGGTCGGCATCAACGGAAGAAAGATCATGGAGAGCAGCATCGTATTTCACGCGGGCTGCATAGGCTTCCTGCCGTTCTTTGTCCAGCTTTTCATCCATCTTTCCGATCACCTGATAGAAAAGTGCGGCAAGGCTGTGTCCTTCCAGACGATCAACATCGGCCTGTTCTGCCAGCTTGGATTTTTCCAGCTTTTTCAGGCGGTCAGCAAGCGTGTTCCGCTGAGAGGTCAGTTCTCTCTGCTTTGCTTCACAGCTTTTCTTTTCTGCAACCTGCTGCCAAAGCTCTTTCAAGGTAGAATCGCTCATAAATAATGTCCTTTCCCGGCATCCAATTTCCGTCCAGAAGCTGGTTTGTGAATTCTGTTATTGTTTCTCATCGTTTTCACCCAGAATAGCATCCGGCACAACCGTTTTAGGGTTATCTGCCGAAAGGTGCAGAATGATCTATTCACCTGACAGATCAGGAGATTTCAGATTCCGATTTCCGAATAAATTCCTTCGATGAAGGGAGATTTATATTCAATATAACGTTCAATATCGTCAGGGTATTTTTTCGCTCCCTCTTCTTTTATAAGAGAATATTTTCGCACAGCATCGGGATGTGTCCGAAGGTAATTTCTAAATGCGATGTGTCTTTTCAGCTCCGGTGAATCAGCCGGGCACACATATAAATGATGTTTTTTCAGGTGATCTTTACCATCGTAGCGAAATGCCTCTCGTCCCGGAATACCGAGGTCTCCTTCATATTGATAACCAATTTTCTCCAAGGCGGAAATAGTATCTTTCAAAGCGTTGTAATCCTTAATAACTACATCTATATCAATAATCGGTTTTGCAGACAGCCCTTGCACGGAAGTACTCCCCACGTGTTCGATCCTAATTGCCAGCTGCCCAAGAGCATCCGTAAGTTCATTCTGTATTTTAAGAAAATCCAGTCTCCAATGTTCATCGAATGGTTCGACAACAATATGTTTCGTAATCATTTTACGCTCCCTCGTTGGCCCTCCAGTTGTTGCGTCCAGTATACCACACCAAATCCCATTGTAAAAGAGGATATGTACGCCGCCCTTTTCGGTATCCCGGTGGAGGACATTCTGGACGACTACACCCTGTTTCTCCACCGGGGCGGCGGAGACTTCCTCCGCAGATACCGGGAAGCAAAAGGCTGGAGCCGTCAGCAGCTTGCCGACCATGCAAAGGTCAGTTTGTTCTTATTTTATCTGCGGTGTATTCTTTCGCTGCCGGGTGGATTTCAGATATTCCAGCAGCGTCCGGCTCACCATCGAGCTGGCAGTTTTGGAAAACGCCAGCCCAAGCGTCCGGCAGCAGGCAGGCTCCAGCGGACGGGACACCACACCGGGGCAGCCAAATGCCTGCATCACCAGCTCCTGTGAGATGGTCACGCCCAGCCCGCTGCGCACGAACGCCATGATGAGGGTATCGTCCCGGAAGCTGTAAGAAATATTCGGCTTCACCGGGCATTTGAGCATCAGGTGCTGGATGTCATTATCACAGCCGGGCGTTTCAATGATGAGCGGATACTGAAACAGCTGCGACAGCGTTACGCTGGGTCGTGCAGCCAGTGGATGCCCCTCCGGGAACACGGCACACAACGGGTCGTCCCAGAGCGGGTAGAATTTCAGGTCGTCTGCCACAATGGATGAGAGAAAACCGCAATCCACCTGCCCATGGATGATCCATTCCCGGATCTCATCATAGTTGCCGTCCAGGATCTCTATACTCACCTTCGGGTAGTTCTCCTTGAAATAATGCACCACTTCTGGCATCCAGAGCGTTGTGATGCTGGAAAAGCTGCCCACCCGCAGCTTGCCCTCCACCTTGTGGTTGATATTGAACGCAGCCTGCCGCAGCCGGTTCTTCTGGTTGGCCAGTTCCCGGACGTAGGGCAAAAGACGTGTCCCGTTGTCGGTCAGGGTCACGCCTCGGTTGATGCGGGCGAACAGCTTCACGCCTAGTTCTTCTTCCAACCCCGCCATCATCTGGCTGATGCCGGATTGGGTATAGTTCAGTGCCTCCGCTGCTTTGGAAAAGCTGCCCGTTTCGCACACTTTCAAGAATATCTCGTATCGGTCTTTCTGTTCCCGCATCCCAAATGCTCCATAAGTAAAATTTATAGGTCATAGTAATTTTATTCTGTTTACTGATATGATACTCCATGTTATCCTATATTACAATAGGAAATACGGATAGGAGTTTCAGAATCATGGAAAAGAAAGCAAGCAGTTTCTCCGGACAAATCGGATTTGTCCTTGCTGCCGCCGGAAGTGCGGTGGGTGTCGGCAACCTGTGGCGGTTCCCGTACCTTGCCGCAAAAGATGGCGGCGGTTTGTTTTTGCTGGTGTATCTGGTGCTGGTGCTGACCTTCGGTTTCACACTGCTCACCTCGGATATCGCCATTGGCCGCCGCACCAAGCAGAGTGCCATCCGCGCCTACGAGACGATGCGCCCCAAGTGGAAATTCCTCGGCATCCTGACCTTTCTGGTGCCAGTTCTGATTATGACCTACTATGCCGTCATCGGCGGGTGGATCACGAAATATGCGGTGGTCTACCTGACCGGACAGTCTGCTGCCGCTGCTGAGGACGGTTATTTTACCAGCTTCATCACCTCGCCGGTCTCCCCTGTGGTGTTCGCTCTGCTGTTCATGGGCGTGACTGCTTTCATCGTGTACAACGGCGTGGAGGGAGGCATTGAGCGGGTGTCCCGCTACATGATGCCCATTCTGCTGGTTCTGGTGGTGGTGATTGCGGGTTACGCCCTCACCCTGCGCCACGAGGACGCTTCCGGCCAGATGCGCACCGGTCTGGAGGGTCTGCGCTACTACCTGACCCCGCACATGGAAGGGCTGACTGTCAGCCGCTTTTTGCAGATTTTGCTGGATGCCATGAGCCAGCTGTTCTTCTCCCTCAGCGTGTCCATGGGCATTATGATCACCTACGGTTCCTACGTCAAACCGGAAGTAGACCTGAACAAAGCGGTGAATCAGATCGAGATCTTCGATACCGGCGTAGCCCTGCTGGCCGGTGCCATGATCATCCCCGCCGTGTATGTTTTCTCTGGCACCGAGGGCATGAGCGCAGGCCCCAGCCTGATGTTCGTCTCGCTGCCCAAGGTATTCAACGCCATGGGCAAGGCGGGTGTGTTCGTGGGCATCCTGTTCTTTGTCACTGCCATTTTTGCCACCCTGACCTCCTGCATCTCGGTGCTGGAATCCATCACCGCCAACTGCATGGAGATCTTCCACTCGGGCCGCAAAAAGACGGTGCTTGTGCTGGCGGTCATCTATCTGGCCGCTTCCGCCATCATTGCGCTGGGTTACAGCATCTTCTATTTTGATGTACAGCTCCCCAACGGATCGGTGGGTCAGCTATTGGATATCATGGATTATGTCAGCAACAGTGTTATGATGCCTTTCATTGCCCTGCTGTCCACCATCCTGATCGGCTGGGTCATGACACCGGATTACGTCATTGACGAGATGCAGCGCAACGGCGAGACCTTCCGCCGCAAGAAACTCTACCGGGTGATGATCCGATACGTTGCTCCGGTGATGATGCTGGTGCTGTTTTTGCAGTCCACCGGGATCCTTGCTTAAGCCGAAAAGCCCCCGTGGGCTTTTGGGAAACCGGACGAGCAGAAAGGGATTTACCCCGACACGCTCGGTTCCGTTATCATCTGATCCACCCCATTGAGGGTGCATATAAGTATCGGAAAGACTGATGATACCAGTTTTATCGGATGGTTCTGCGGAGCCATCCGTTTTTTTTGCTCAAATCGCATTTTTTAGAGGTTTAAACACATCTGAATTATCGCACAAGGTTCATTTCCCGTGCTGCACCCGAACCGACACTTCTCCAAACAGCTCAGATTTCCTCCCTATTTTTTATGCAAATTATTGCAAGAAATTCAAAATAAACTTGAAACGGTTTTAACATAATGCTAGAATATAATGTCACTACTTTTATAGGAGAATCCACACAAGATCCAGTGCTGACAGGCCGCAAGCGTAGGAGCTCCTAATGATGTAAATGATGGAGAAGAAGGTCAGAACGTGAATACACTTTCCGAGATCGAGGAGTATTACAAAGCGCGTGAGCAGCAGCTGTTGAAAAAACTTCATCAACAGGAAGCCGCTCTTGCCGCAGCGGATCAAACGCTGAAACAGTTGATCAAAAATCAGAAAGCACAGCTGGACGAAACAAACCAGCAGCGTGCCACACAGGAGCGGGCATTCAAGGAAGAACTCTATCGGGATTCTCTGACAGGTGCTTACAACCGCCGCTATTACGAGGAAGTTGCCCGCAAAACCATCGGCCCGGCGGGTGTCGCACTGCTGGATGTGGACGATTTCAAGATCTGCAACGATACCTATGGGCATTACGCCGGGGATATGGCACTGAAAACGGCGGCAAAAGCCATTCAGTCCTGCATCCGGGAGTCGGATTTGCTCATCCGCTACGGCGGGGACGAATTTCTGCTGGTGTTGCCCGGCATTCCGGGAGATTTTTTGCAGACCAAACTGGAACAGATCCGCACGGCCGCACAGATGACATCTGTACCCGGCTATTCTCATTTCCGCATCTCGCTGAGCATTGGCGGAACGATACAGTCCATCGCCGACCCCATGGAAAACATCGTTCGCCGTGCGGATTGGTTGATGTATCAGGCAAAGTGCCGCAAGAATGCCGTCATGGTGGAGATTCCGGGGCATGATCTGGCAGCTTTGGAAACGCTTTTGCAGGAAAAATCAAAGATCCTGCTTGTGGACGACTCCAAACTGAACCGCATGATGCTGACAGAGATTCTGGGAGATGGCTACCATATTCTGGAGGTGGAAAACGGGCAGGAATGCCTGGAAACATTGCAGGCAGAAGCCGGAAACATTGCACTGGTGCTGCTGGACATCAATATGCCCGTCATGGACGGCTTTGAAGTGCTGAAAGCTATGAATGCCAACCACACCATTGAGGATACCCCGGTCATTATGATCTCCAGCGAGGACTCCGATGCGGCGATCCGGCGCTCTTATGAACTGGGGGCGAGTGATTATGTCAATCGTCCCTTTGATGCACGCATCGTATACCGCCGCGTGACCAACACCATCAAGCTGTACGCCAAGCAGCGGCGGCTGGTGCAGATGGTCTCTGACCAGATCCGTGCCCGTGAAAACAATACGGATATGTTGGTAGGTGTACTGAGCCATATCGTAGAATTCCGCAACGGCGAAAGCGGTCTCCATGTGCGGCATATCCGCATGATCACGGAACTGCTGCTCCACCGTCTGCTGGAAATCAGCAGCAGATACTCTATTACTGCGGAACAGCAGGATATGATCCCGCTGGCCTCTGCCCTGCACGACATCGGCAAGATCGGCATTGATGAAAAAATTCTCAACAAACCTGGCAAACTGACCCCGGAGGAATTTGAGGTCATGAAGCCCCACAGTATGCTGGGAGCCCAGATACTGTACGATCTGGATAATTTTTCCGAGCAGCCGCTGCTGCAAACGGCCTACGAGATCGCCCGCTGGCATCACGAACGCTGGGATGGGCGCGGCTACCCGGATGGACTGAAGGGCGACGAGATCCCCATCAGCGCACAACTGGTCTCGCTGGCCGACGTATACGATGCACTGACCAGCGAACGCTGCTATAAAAAAGCCTTTTCCCACGAAAAAGCTATGCAGATGATCCTGAACGGCGAGTGTGGAGCGTTCAACCCGCTGCTGCTGCAATGTCTGACGAATATCCAGTCCGACCTGAAAGAAGAATTACAGCAGCGCAACTGAACAGCAGATGCAATAAAAACAGGAGAATAAAAAAGCCCGAATGAAACACAGAATCTCACGCCGTGCATTTCTGCACGGCTGCACGCTGCTGGCGGCATCGGCTGCCGTTGGCAGTCTGACTTCCTGCGGCGGAACAGACGTGAAGGAGAGCGGTCTTCCGCAGATCATTGTGGGGAGCGATACCTATCCGCCCTATATCTATCTGAACAATGACGGTGTTCCCGCCGGGATCGACGTGGAGATTGCCACCGAAGCATTCCGCCGCATGGGATATGCTGCCCGGTTTGAATCGATCGATTGGGAGCAAAAAACAAATCTGGTGGAAAGCGGCACCATCGACTGCATCTGGGGCTGCTTTTCCATGGATGGACGCGAGGAAGCCTACCGCTGGGCGGGCCCCTACATGGTGAGCCGTCAGGTGGTTGCGGTGGATGCCGACAGCAGCATCCAGACATTCGGTGACCTTGCCGGAAAGACCATCGCCGTGCAGAGCACCGGTAAGCCGGAGGAGCTTTTTCTCAGCGGCTCCGATCCGCGGATCCCGCAGACGGTGGAGGTGTTCAGCATCGAAGACCGCAACGTGCAGTACGCGATGATGGCCTGCGGCTATGTGGATGCCATCGCTGCCCATGAGACAGGCATCCTGCAATACATGAAGGACAATTCCGTGGAGTTCCGCATCCTTGAAGAACCGCTGCTGGTCACCGGGCTGGGCATCGCCTTTGCCAAAAACGACAGCCGCTGGCTGGACACCCAGCTGAACGCGGTTCTTGCGCAGATGCGCACAGACGGCACACTGGAGCGGATCATTGGCCGATACCTTGAAAATGCTTCGCAGTATCTGGAGGTGGACACCATTGGCGCATAAAAACAGAACCCTTTCAGATGCAGGGAGATGGGGGATCTATCTGATCGTCGGTGTGCTTTTTATGACCGGCATCGTTTTTCTCTCGGATTGGCGGGCACTGCGCACAGCGGAGGGACGTTTCTGCCAGACCCTTGATTTTGTCAAATCGCAGTCCACCAGCTTTGAAAAGTACAACGATATCGTTGCTGCCAAAGCGCTCCGCCGCACGGCGGTATCGGTGCATCAGCTGGCACAGGACCCTGCGCTGGACCTCTCCGATCCGCAGTGCCTGAAAAAGCAAACGGAGAAGCTTTGGCTCACAGGGATCTCGGTTCTGACCCCGGACGGTACGCTCCTGTGCGAATCCACAACAAACGGCATCGGCTATGCTCGGTTTGGAGAGCGGCTCAAAAATGATACCGTTCTGGATGTTTTCTTTTATCCGCAAAAGACCTACCTGAAGCGGGTCCTGCTGGAAGATGGGTCTGCTGTGGATGTTGCGGCACACAGGGCAAAAGGCAAAGATGCGATCCTGCTTGCCTACCGCTATACCCCGGCAGAATTTATAGAAGGAACGGCCTTGTCCATCCAGAGCGTACTGGACGGCTACTCGGTAGAAACCAGCGGCACATTGTTCATCGTGCAGAACAATCAGGTCATTGCCTCCAACCGCCCGGAGTTGATCGGGCAGGATGTTACGGACAGCCCGCTGGTACAGGAGATCCGCAAAGTCGGAACCGCCGAAACGCTGACCCATACCCATGATTGGAACGGCTCCGGCTGCTATTTTGGAATGTACTGTCATGGAAGATCCTTTGATCTCTATGCGTATACAGATGAAAGATCGGTCTTTCGTGAATCACTTCCGTTGATCCTGATGGCGCTGGTCGGTTACATCCTGTTTGTAATGATCCTTCAGGTACTGCGCCGCCGTTCTGTGCAGGAGATGGAACAGCAGAAAAAAGAACAGGAGAAGAAGTATCAGGCCCAGCTGGAAGAACAGAACCACAAGCTGGAGATCGCGCTCCAGCACGAGGGGGCGGCAAACCGTGCCAAGCGGGAGTTCCTGTTCAATATGAGCCACGATATCCGCACCCCCATGAATGCCATCATTGGCTTCACCTCGCTGGCTGCGACCCATATTGATCATAAGGAACAAGTGCTGGACTACCTGAAAAAGATCTCTACCTCCAGCCAACACCTGCTTTCCCTCATCAATGATGTGCTGGATATGAGCCGCATCGAGAGCGGAAAAGTAAAAATTGAAGAAAAAGCGGTGCATCTGCCGGATCTTATCCACGATGTGCGCTCCATCATCCAGCCCAATGTTTCGGCAAAACGGCTGTCGCTTTTCATCGATACCATGGATGTGGAGAACGAGGATATCATCACCGACCCGCTGCGGCTGAACCAGATCCTGCTGAACATTCTGTCCAACGCCATCAAGTTCACTCCCACAGGCGGCATGATCAGCATCCGCATTTCCGAGAAAAACGGTGCGCCCAAGGGCCGGGCCTGCTATGAGTTCCGCATCAAGGACAATGGCATCGGCATGAGCGAGGAATTCCAGAAGCACATCTTTGAGGAGTTCACCCGTGAGGAAAACTCCACCGTCAGCGGCATTCAGGGTACCGGCCTGGGCATGTCCATCACCAAGAACATTGTGGACCTGATGGGCGGCACCATCGCCATTGAAAGCGAGCCGGGCAAGGGCAGCGAGTTCATCGTGGATATCTGCTTCGCACTCAGCGGGCAAAAGATAGAGCCCAGGCAGATCCCGCAGCTGGAAGGGCTGCGGGCATTGGTAGCAGACGACGATACCGACACCTGCCTGAGCGTCAGCACCATGCTGTCCAAGATCGGGATGCGGCCGGAGTGGACGATCTCCGGCAGGGAGGCGGTGATCCGCACCCGGTACGCCATGGAGCAGGGCGACGAATTCAGCGTCTACATCATCGACTGGCTGATTCCCGATATGAACGGCATCGAGGTCGTGCGGCAGATCCGCAAGGTGATCGGGAAAAACTGCCCCATCATCATTCTGACAGCCTACGATTGGGCCGATATCGAAGAAGAAGCCCGCGCTGCCGGCGTGACCGCTTTCTGCGAAAAGCCGCTGTTCCTTTCCGAGCTGCGCAGAGTGCTGGCAGAACCGTTCTGTGCAGAGCCTGCCCACAAGCCATCGCAGCCTAATGCCGCCAAGCTTAAGGGAAAGAAACTTTTGCTGGTGGAGGACAACGCGCTGAACCGTGAGCTTGCGCAGGAGATCCTGAAGGAAGCGGGTTTTGTGGTGGACACTGCCGAGGATGGTGAGATCGCCGTCCAGAAGATGAAGCAGGCGGCCCCCGGGCAGTACGACCTGATCTTAATGGACATCCAGATGCCCAAGATGGACGGCTACGAGGCAACGCGGCAGATCCGTGCCCTGCCGGATGCTGCAAAGGCTGGCATCCCCATCTTTGCAATGACGGCAAATGCCTTTGAGGAAGACCGTCAGAATGCATTGAAGGCCGGGATGGACGGCCACATTGCAAAACCGTTGGATATTCCGCACCTGCTGCAGGTCCTTACAGACGTACTGAAATAAACAGCGAAAAGCACCCACAGCAAGCGCCGCAGAGGTTTTGGACCTCCGGTGAGCAGCTTGCTGTGGGTGCTTTATTTTTGATGCCTGACAGGGCGGAAAACTGTGGGGGCAGCCTGCGTTACTGCACCGCACGGATAGCATCTATCGTGATGTTGTACTGTTCTGTCACACGGTCAAACCATTCCTTTGAGCCTTCCAGGGTACCCGCACGCAGCACCTCGGTCAGCTCATAGGTGGGCTGATAGAGATTGGTAAAGCCAAGGTTCTGGCATACCCCCTTGAGCGTGTGTGCTGCACGGAATGCTTCCTCTACATTTTCTTCCTTTAATGACCGCTCCAGCTTTGGATAACTGTCATCGTCCAAAAACATTCTGGCAAATTTACGGATCATCCCCTCACTGTACAACCGCTTGAGCACATCCTCATAGTCTGCACCCATTTTCTTATAGCATTCCTGGATCGTCATAGTCCCCTGCGCATCCTTTCTTAATTCTTCCGTGGCATTGTGCCGTCACAGTGGTATCTCGTTTTACCTGTGCTTCATCCTTTGATGCAATGCGGCAGGGAATGGTCACAGTAAATGTGGAACCAACATCGATCTTGCTCTCCACTTTTCCAATCTTTCTCCGCCCCAGACGGTTCATTCCGGTTTCATTTTCATTCCACTGGTTCCAGAAAGGTCATTGCGAGATCATTCTCGTTATGCTGTCAACTGCTTTTTTGAATCTATACCATTATATAGCATGATTGTAACATTATCGCGGATGCGTTTCAAGAGATTTTGCTTGTAAAGGCTACTAGTTTTCTATTATTAGTGCTTAACAAAAAGCCGCCGAAGATACCTCCCAACATGGGAGGAATCCTCGGCGATATTCATTTAGCAGGTCAGGATTTTCTCGGATGATACCGGCGGAGTAGACCTTTTCAGCACTACGCACTCATAGGGGCGCAGCGTGTCGGCGGTGTCGGGGTAGTTACCCAGCAGTTTCTCGGCATCGGTCCAGCCTACGGGCAGGGGCTTGGCAATTTCCCGCTCCCGCAGGTTGCAGAGAACCAGCAGCTCCGTCTCGCCGTCGTACCGGCGATAGGCTAACAAATCCGCGTTGTCGGGGTACAAGAACTCGATTTTTCCCGCACTGATGACCGGCATTTTCTTGCGCAGGGCCACCAGCGTTTTGTAAAAGCTGCGGATGGAATCCGGGGCGTCCATTTGGGCAGCGGCGTTGATGGCCTTGTAGTTGTCGGCAATGCCGATCCACGGCGTACCGGTGGTAAACCCGGCGTTCTCGCTCGCGTCCCACTGCATCGGGGTGCGGGAATCATCCCGGCTGCGCTGTGCAATGATGTCCAGCGTCTCGGCCTCGGTCTTGCCCTGCTCTCGCAGGATCCTGTAGTAGTTGAGGCTCTCGATGTCGCGGTACTGCTCGATTTTCGTGAAGTGCGGGTTCGTCATGCCCAGCTCCTCACCCTGATAATGGTGCCGGCAACAGCCGTGACATAGCGGAGTTGTTGAAGGGTC
>UMLE01011438.1_pt1 | contig 11662 bp, 10 predicted proteins | sample 1966461 | NCBI WGS metagenome assembly UMLE01 (sample SAMEA4836196, study PRJEB28245) | human gut metagenome | biome: gut microbiome; material: fecal sample | place: Denmark | collected 2008 | reverse complement strand
AAGGATTTTCAGTCCTTTGCTCTACCAACTGAGCTAACTGGGCTTGTTGCTCACAACAAAGATTATTTTAAAGGAAGGAACCTTTGTTGTCAAGCAAAAAATGAAAATTATAAATAAGGAAGAATATCTTCACAGTAGCAGCGCAGTACCTCTCCGACACTCCAGGCCTGAGCATAACAGCCACGGGGATTGTGAGGTGCATCCCCGTCAAAGATTTCAGAGATGGAACCGATACAGCCGGAATCCGTCAGATGTTTTCTCACAGGCTCTAACATGCGGACGGCATTTGCGGCAGCAGAGGAGGAGTGGTGGTTCACTTTCATATAGGCACTGAAAAATCCACCGAGCAAAAAGCCCCAGGCAGTTCCCTGATGGTAAGCGGCGTCCCTCTTTGCAAGAGCACCGCAGTAAATGCCATGGTAGTCCGGATGATCCGGTGCGAGGGAGCGAAGTCCACAGCCGACAAACAACTCTTTTTCCACAAGTGCGACAACTGCTTTTTCCTGTTCCTCCGGGAGCAGGGAAAATGGAAGGGATACGGCGTAAACCTGGTTTGGACGGATATGGTCGTCCGGCTCGTCACCATCCACAACATCAAACAGACACTGGTTGGCGGAATCCCAGAACTTGGCATTGAAGGATTCTTTTACCTGTTCGGCGCGTGTGCGGTAGGCAGAAGCATCTTCGTCAAATTTTTCGCAGAGTGATTCCATGATCCGTAAAGCGTTATACCACAGCGCGTTGATCTCCACCGGTTTTCCGTGGCGCGGTGTTGCTACCCAGTCACCGACGCGGACATCCATCCAGGTGATCTGGTCAAGTCCGCTTCCGGCGTGGATCAGCCCGTCGTCTTCCATATAAATGCTGAAATCCGTTCCTTTTTCATAGGCGGAGATGATCTCTTTTAAATGAGGGAAAATCTGTTCTTTTACAAAAGCTTCCGCCTCGGCAGCCGGGTTATAATGAAGGTACTGATAGACCGCATAAAAGTACCAGAGAGAGGCGTCCACCGTGTTATAGAGCGGCGGCATATTGTCGTCCGGGAACATATTCGGCACAATTCCGTGGCGGATATATCTGGCAAATGTCAGAAGGATCTCCTCAGCTTCTTTGAAACGTTTCGTGCAGAGCGTCAGACCGGTAAAGGCGATCATTGTGTCTCTGCCCCAGTCAGTAAACCACGGAAGTCCGGCGAGAACGGTCATCATTTTCGTGGACTCGCGGTAAGTCAGAAACTGGTCGCTGGCAAGCACCAGCTGGTTGGCAAACGAGTCGTGGTATCCGGCTTTTTCAAAAAGTTCTGCATGGCAGCGGGCATTTTCCTCTAAAATGGAAAATGCTTCCGTACCAGACACAGGGGCAGGACGCTCGTTCACGTCACCGATACTGCACAGGATGGAAACTTTTTTTGTTGTGTTGGCAGGAACTGCAATGGACAGGTCAACCGGGCAGTAATGGCAGTCAAGTCCATCTGTCTCAAGATCCACTTCGATCTGTAACTGCATGTCGACGTCATAAACAGTTTTACGTTCGGAAAAAGTTCCTTCACTTGTCTGAAAACGAATGGCAATATCTTTATTTTTTTCCGGAACAAGATAAAATGTCCTGTCTTCTGTAAATGTATCAAATCTTAAGGTGTCCGGGGTGCTGCTCTCACTGTGCTCGCGGTAGTTAAAAAGCGGTGTGAGCGTAAAGGTACAGTCGCTGTCCCCGGCGGTCAGTTCATAGGAGACTGCGCAGACATTGGTGTTTCTTTTTAATGTGATGTGCTTTTCAAAAGAAAAATTGTCTGTCTCATAGGTGTAGTGCACGCTTCCGTCATAGAGAAAGGAAGTGAGAAACTTCTGTCCCTCTGTGTAAACTGTTTTTCCGGAAGCACAGTGCTGGGAAGTCTCAAAGGAAACCGTGCTGGTTCCGATAGTGGCTGTTTCGTTGATCTTGGAAAAAACGAGATAGCGCTCAATTGGTGCATGGAGGCTGGCAATCAGGTAACCCTGATGTGTACGGCTGTGTGCGCCGATCATCGAGCTTCCTGCGTATCCGCCAATGCCATTGGTGACTGCCCACTCACGTTTGATCCCTTCTTTGAATGTTGTCCAGTCTTTCTGGGTATACTGATATGTGATCATTCTCTTCCTCCTGAACGAAAAAATACGAAAATTTCTATTATCTTATTTTACATGATAAAAAAGAAGTTGTACAGAGGGAAAAAAGCGTATATAATTATCATTACGAGACTTTGTTTGGAGGAAATGATTATGCAGGAAAAATTAGTTATTGTTCCGAAAAAAACAACGGGTGGACATAAGGCAGGAATGATCGCATTTTTTGTTTTAACCTGTCTTTGTTTAGTACTTAGCATGTTTGTATCACCGGTTATCTTTCTGGTGCCGACGATCATCTTTGGTGTGATCTGGTATCTGTTTGCATTTCGCAGTGAAGTGGAGTATGAGTATACATATTATGATGGCGACCTGAGATTTGCGAAGATCAGGAATAAAGCAAAGAGAAAGAAAATTGCCTATCTTAGTATGGATGATGTGCTGACCATTGCCCCGAAGGGTGACCGCAGCATTTACAAGTATGAGAATGACAGATCGGTTACAGTGAAAAACATTGCGTCCGGCAATGCAGGTGCAAAACTTTATGAGGCAGTCTGCAAGGGCGAAAACGGTATCACAAGATATGAGTTTGAGCCGGATGAGGACATGTTAAATGCCATCATGGTAAAGTATCCAAGAAGCGTTATAAAGTAACAGGATCGCAATTGCAAAAAATACTGTGGCTTACCGGCTGCACAGTGGAGGATTTATGTTAGAGTTAAGAAATATCACCTATGAAGTAGATGATAACAACGAGAATAAAGAGATTTTGAAAAATGTCAGTGTCACCATTGATGATCATTTTGTGGCGATCACAGGACCAAACGGCGGTGGAAAATCCACACTTGCCAAGATGATCGCAGGAATCATCCGTCCGACAAGTGGGCAGATTCTTTTAGACGGAGAGGATATCACCGGTTTAAACATTACGGAGCGCGCCAGAAAAGGAATCAGTTTTGCATTCCAGCAGCCGGTTCATTTTAAAGGGCTGACCGTAAAAGACCTCATTACGATCGCTGCAGGCAAAGAGATGAGTGTGAATGAGATCTGCGATATTTTATCGGAGGTAGGTCTGTGTGCAAGAGAATACATTGACCGTGAGATCAACGGAAGTCTTTCCGGCGGTGAGCTGAAAAGGATCGAGATCGCAATGATCACTGCAAGGGGAACGAAGCTTTCTATTTTTGATGAGCCGGAGGCAGGGATCGACCTCTGGAGTTTTAACAGCCTGATCAAAGTATTTGAAAAAATGAGAGATGAGATCAACGGAACGATTCTGATCATATCCCATCAGGAACGGATCCTTGACATTGCGGACAAGATCATCGTCATTGCAGACGGACAGGTGCGCAAGACCGGAACCAAAGCGGAAGTGCTGCCGGAACTTCTGAATACGGCACAGACCTGCCAGACGTTGATCGATAAAGCATAGCCGCACTGGCAGAACAGATTTGTAGTGAGAGAGCTGCTGAAAGGATGATGATCGACAGAAAACAGCAGCAGGAGAATGAGGAAGAACCATGGATTTAGTACAGAAAAATTTATTAGAACAGGTGGCGGGACTTCATGAGGTTCCGGAAGGTGCCTATAATATCCGTGCCAATGGAAAAAAGGCTGCACGAAACACCACCGCCAATATTGATATTGTCACAAAAGAGGACAAGGACGGAATTGACATCATTATCAAACCGGGAACGGTCAATGAGAGCGTTCATATTCCGGTTGTTTTGAGCGAGAGCGGATTGCAGGAATGTGTATACAATGATTTTTATATTGGGGAGGGCGCAGATGTCACGATTGTTGCGGGATGCGGAATCCACAACTGTGGCGTGGACACTTCCAAGCATGAGGGGATCCACACATTTTATCTGGAGAAAAATGCAAAAGTAAAATACATTGAGCGCCACTATGGTGAGGGAGATGGAAATGGTGAAAATATCATGAATCCACAGACCATCGTGCATTTAAAAGAGGGCGCACATATGGAGATGGAGACAACCCAGATCAAGGGAATCGACTCCACAGTCCGTATCACCAAAGGAGATCTTGCAGACGGAGCTTCCTTAGAAGTGCATGAGAAGATCATGACACACGGAAAACAGTATGCCAAGACAGATTTTGCAATCGATATGAACGGAAAAGACTGCAGCTGTAATCTGGTGTCACGTTCGGTGGCAAAGGGAGAATCCCGACAGGAATTCTTCTCTATTATGAACGGAAACGCAGCCTGTGCAGGTCACAGTGAGTGCGATGCGATCATTATGGATCATGGATGCGTGACAGCAAGCCCACAGCTTACCGCCAACAATATTGACGCAAACCTCATTCATGAGGCGGCTATCGGCAAAATTGCAGGCGAGCAGCTGATCAAGCTTATGACACTTGGACTTACGGAAAAAGAAGCCGAGGAACAGATCATCAACGGATTTTTGAAATAACAGACTGCCATGGCAGACAATGGAAACAGTTGTCTGTTGTGGCTTTTTCTGTAATAGGAAACGTCAGCTTAGAGCAAAAGGAGAGGAACATGAAATTCTTTCATTTGTCGGATCTGCATATTGGAAAGCAGCTGCATCATTACAATATGATCGCAGAACAGCGGGACATATTAGGGAAAATCGTGGCGTTGGCAGAACGCGAGAAGCCGGATGCGGTTCTCATTGCAGGGGATATCTATGATACGCCGGTACCGTCTGCGGAGGCAGTGTCAGTGTTTGATGAGTTTCTGACAGCACTGAACGATCTGGAGCCGGAAGTGACAGTCTGCATCATTGCAGGGAATCACGACAGTGCGAAACGGATTGATTTTGCGAGTGATATTCTGGCAAAACACAGGGTGATGATCGCAGGTATGCCGCCGGTTACCCGGGAGGAGACCATCAGAAAAGTGAGTTTTTTTGATGCATACGGCGAGGTATGCATTTATCTGCTTCCTTTTGTGAAGCCTTCCTATGTGAGAAATCTGATCGATAGCGATATCACGACTTATGATGAGGCCGTCCGGCTTGTCATAGAGCGGGAGAACATCGACACTGCAAAGCGCAATATCCTCGTAAGCCATCAGTTTTATATTGCTGCGGGCAGGGAGCCGGAGACGTCAGACTCCGAGATCCGCATGGTTGGAGGAATTGAAAATGTGGATACAGCGGTGTTGGAACCGTTTGATTATGCAGCACTTGGGCACATTCACAGAAAACAGAAAATAGGGCGTGTACAGAACCGTTACTGTGGAACACCGTTACAGTATTCCGTGAGCGAGGCAGGCGATGAAAAGACCGTGACGATGGTGGAACTTTTGGAAAAAGGAAGTGAGCCGCATATCACAGAACTGCCGCTTACGCCGATGCGCAGGGTACGCAAAATGATCGGACATCTGGATGGGATTTTAAATGCAGCGGCAGAGGACAACTGTCACGATTATGTGAGCATTACATTGACGGATGAGGTGGAAGCGTACCAGCCGAAAGAAAAGTTAGAACAGGTTTATGACCATATTCTGGAGATAAAAATAGACAATGAGCGGACAAGGAAGATTCTGGAGTTTTCGGAAGAGGAAGCGGAGAGCCTCGATCCTTATGATGCGTTTGTGACCTTTTTTCAGGAGATGAACGGAAGGGCGATGACAGAGGATGAGGACAATGTGATCCGCACTGTGATAAACGGGGAAAAGGAGGTGGCAGAATGAAGCCTTTGAAGCTTACCATGTCGGCATTTGGGTCGTATGCGGGAAAAAATGTCATTGATTTTACCGGGCAGCAGCAGGGGATTTTTCTGATCACAGGAGATACCGGAGCAGGAAAAACGACCATTTTTGATGCGATCACTTACGCACTTTACAATCAGACCAGCGGCGGTGAGCGAAACGGAAACATGATGCGCAGCCAGTATGCCAGACCGGAGACGGAAACCTATGTGGAACTGGAATTTTTATACCGGGGACAGACATACCGCGTGCGCAGAAACCCGGACTATAAGATTACGAAAACACTGAAAAACGGCAAAATCAGGGAGCAGAAAGTACCACACAGTGTCGAACTCACCCTGCCGGATGGAACTGTTTTCCCGGAAAAGAAAAATGCTACCGATGCAAAAATTATTGAAATACTGGGGCTTACCGCAGACCAGTTTTCACAGATCGTGATGATCGCACAGGGAGATTTTTTAAAGCTTTTGTATACAAAGTCGGACGAGCGGAAAATGATCTTTTCCAAATTATTCAGGACGGACATCTATTGGAAGATCCAGGAAAATCTCAGAAGAAAATCCATGGAAATGGATGAGCGCATCCAGGAGAACGACCGGGCATTTGAGCAGGAGAAAAGCAGGATCATTCCGCTTCCTGAAAGTGAAGAATTACCGCTGGATGAACTTGTGGAGCGATTGCGGGAACGATTAAAAGATGCGTTAAAAGAGCAGAATCTCCGCAGGGCGAATGTGGAGGAACTGAATAAAAAGATCACAAAGTATGAGGAGATCAATAAACTTTTTGTTTCCCTGGAAAAAATCAGGCAGACTGGAAAAGAGCTGGAAGCAAGGCAGGCGGAATCGAAAGAGCGCAGACAGCAGATCGAAAATGCACGGAAAGCAGATAAAGTGCTTGTGGCAGAGCAGCAGAATCTCAGACAGCAGCAGGAAGTGGAGCAGTCGGCACAGGCGATCGCAAAAATGACAGAAACACTGGCGAACGATCAGGAGATGTTCGAGACATTAAAGACACAGCAGCAGGAGGCGGAGGCAGAACAGAAAAGAGAAGCGGCAGACATCCAGAAAAAAATGCTTGCGTTAGAGCAGTCATTCCCGTCTTATGAGGCACTGCAGAATGCAAGGTCAGAGGAGCAGCAGGCCAAAAAGGTGTGGGAAGACCTCGGGAAAACATCAGAGGAGTCATTCCATAAGAAAGAGGCTGGGATTGCTGCACTAAAAGAACAGCAGAAGCGGCAGGAGCAGGTCGTGGAGCAAACGAAGAAAAACTGGGAGCAGACATCTCTCAGCGCTTCGGAGTCGGCAAAGCATTATGAACACATGTATGAAGCCTTTTTAAAGGAGCAGGCAGGGATCCTGGCAGAAAATTTGAGCGCAGGCTGTCCATGCCCGGTCTGCGGTTCAACGGTCCATCCGGATCCGGCGAAGCTTTCTGACCATGCGGTGACAGAACTGGAAGTGGAGCAGGCAAAAAAGACAAGGGCTGCTGCGGAAGAAAAGCGCGATCTGGCGTATGCTGCTTTTGAGGCAGAGAAAACAAAAAAACAGAAGCTTGCGCAGGCAGTCGAGAAAGAGGAAGCTGATTTTGTACTGGCACAGACGATTGCAAAACAGCAGAGAAAAGAAGCAGAGCAAAACTATGTCAGCCTGCAGAAAACAGCGGAACAGATCCGTGAGAAGCTTGTGTATCCATCTCTTGCCGAAGCAAAAAAACAGTATGCCGCAATGCAGAAAGCATTGGAGGCGGCAGAGCAGGAGATAGCGAAGAAACGGCAAAAAGTGTCGGAGCTGGCAGAAGCGATGAACACGTTAAAAGGACAGAAACTCGCAGAGGAAGAAAATCAGAAAACAGCAAAAAAGCTTGCAGTAAAAACGGAAAAAGAATATGCAAAACTTTTGGAAAAATCCGGGTTTGTTTCCGAGGAAACATATCACCTTGCGATCCTGCCGGAGCGGAGCAGATCAAAACTGGAGCGGGAAGAGAAAGAGTATGAGTCTCAGTGCTTAAGACAGCAGAGTGAGCAGAAACTTTTGGAGAAACAGGTCAGCGGAAAAACATATACTGATACGACGGAATTAAATGAGCAGCTGAAAGCAGAAAAACAGGCATTAAAAGAGGCGGAAAAAACGTATATGGAGCTGCACACAGCATATGAAAATGACAGGTCGGTGCTGCAGAATTGTGCCGTCTATCTGGAAAAGGGAAAAAAATTGGAGAGAGAAGATCAGGTCATCAAAAGTCTGTCAAAGACAGCGAACGGAAGACTTTCCGGTTCTGCGAAAATCGATTTTGAAACTTATATCCAGCGGCAGTATTTTAAACAGATTATCCATGAAGCGAACAAGCGGCTCTTGACGATGAGCAATCATCAGTTTATCCTTAAGTTAAAGGAAGAGGCGAACACGGGAAGAAAGACAAACGAAGGACTGGATCTGTCTGTTTACAGTCTTGTGACGGACAGCGAGCGCGACGTGAAAACACTGTCCGGCGGGGAATCTTTTCTGGCAGCGCTTGCGATGGCACTTGGATTGTCCGATATCGTGGAGCGGAGTGCCGGGGCGATCCACCCGGATATGATGTTTATCGATGAGGGATTTGGTTCTCTGGATGCGCAGTCGAGACAGCAGGCAATCGAGGTGCTGGGGGAACTTGCCGGTGACAGCCGCATGGTTGGGATCATCTCCCATGTGACGGAACTGAAAGAACAGATCGACCGTAAACTCGTTGTCAGCCGTACGGACAAGGGCAGCAGGGCTGTGTGGACGGAATGAATGTTATCATAGGTAATAGGCACAACTGAAGCAGGTAAGTAAAAAGCACATTTCGAGCAGGTGCCTTGTTGGAATAGTAATCAGTACGAGGAAAGAACAGATCGCGGTGTTTGCAAAATAGAAGAAAAGAAAGCAGGAAATCGTAATATGGACGAAATGCAGAGACCAATTGGAGTATTTGATTCCGGCGTTGGTGGAATCAGCGTACTTCGGGAATTGGTGGCATTGATGCCAAATGAAAATTTTATATTTTATGGGGATTCAAAAAATGCGCCCTATGGAACAAAGACCTTAGAGGAAGTGCGGAAACTCACACTGGCAGATGCGGAGTACTTAAGGTCGCGGAATGTAAAAGCACTGGTTGTCGCATGCAACACGGCGACAAGCGCAGCGATTCACATTTTAAGGGAAAAATATCAGAAAGAGATTCCGGTCATTGGAATTGAGCCGGCATTAAAACCGGCGGTGTCTGTAAAAGAGAATCCAAGGGTGCTTGTCATGGCAACGCCTATGACATTGCGGGAAAAAAAGTTCCATAACCTTATGCAGAAATTTCAGGACCAGGCGGAGATCATACCACTGCCATGTCCGGGGCTTGTGGAATTCGTAGAGCGCGGAGAACTTTCCGGAGAAGCATTGGAACGGTTCTTAAAAAATCTGTTTGCACCGTACCAGGAAAGAAAAGTGGATGCAGTTGTTCTTGGCTGCACGCATTATCCACTGGTGCGTAAGACGATTCAGAAAGTACTCGGCTCCGGGGTAGCGGTTTTTGACGGTGGTGCAGGAACTGCCAGAGAGACACTTCATAAATTAAAAGAGTATAGTCTGGTTTCGGATGCTGTGACACCGGGAAGTGTGCAGTTTTATAACAGCACAGAAGATCAGAAAATGATCCGGTTAAGCCGGTATCTGTTAGAACATGTAAATTAAAATAGATGATTGTGAATAAAGAGGAAAACATAGGGCAGAATAAGATTATACAGATAAGTGTATACAATTTAGAACGTTTTTAAGAGGAATATCCGAAACAAAAACCAATAAAATATTAACGAATTATAAAATAATTTTTTTAGAATTTTAGAAATGTTTTCGAAAACCGACATAATTCGTACACATTTATTTTGTATATTACTATTATCAACAAGAGAACAACAGACAAGCACTTGTTGATGTAAGCATTCAGAATGGTGCTTACTAAAAATGCCAATTTTCCTTTATATAGATTAACATTTTCATAACTAAACTCCTCGAAAAAACAGTCCGCAAGGGCTGTTTTTTCATTGCAAAAAAAGATATGAAATTCACGGATAGAATTTAATGTCTTTGAGTTTTTATAAAAACCAAATCTTCTCATTTGTAGAGGAAATGCTGACCACACCAGCCTGAAGCAGAGCCATGACATCTTCTTTATCGGAAACCAGTCCGCCGGCAATGACAGGAACTGTGGACAGTTTGCAGACCTTTGCAAGGACTTTTGGCATGAGAGCTGGAAGCACTTCAATCAGGTCTGGTTTGGCAGTTCGAAGCTGGTGCTCAATGTTGGAATAAGCCATGGAATCAATGACAAACAGACGAAGGATTGTATACAATCCTAACTCCTTTGCACGTTTGATCAGAGCAGGCTTGGTGGTGATAATTCCATCTGCCCTGGTATATTTTTGGATAAAGTCAACGGCAATCTCTTTGGAACTTAGTCCTGCGATCAGATCAATATGGACCATTGCAATTTTTCCAGAGGATTTCACGGTCTCGACAATGTCTGGAATATTGCAGATGTCACCATATAAAATAAAAATGACACGGCTTTCGCTTGTGAGACACTTTTTTAACCCTTCATCGTCCTTAATAGCTGCAATAATCGGGGAATCTTCGATTGCTTCTTTAAATTCTTTTTTCATAGGGAATTACTCCATTTCGTTTATACTGTTTGATCGGAAAGACGTTTATAAATTTTCTCTACGTTATAATCTGGCGCACACTGTCCGATAGCATCATAGATCTGCCTGATCTGTGACGGTGGTTCCTCCAGCATATCCGCTGTTTCTTCTGCTGTACAGCCTTTTTTGTACTTTTTAATTATGAGTTCAATTTTGCCTTCGAATTTACCTTCAATTCTGCCCTCAATTTTGCCAGCAGTTCGCCCCTCCATAATGCCGGCTTCCCTTGATTCGCGGAGATCATCCGCAAATAATTCGCGCAATGCTTCACACATTTTACGTTCCTCCTTCAATTCCTGCCAGTTCGCACGCATGACAGTATCTGCAAGCGCCTGGAATAATTTTGATTTTTTATTTTCACCGTAGCGTTCTATGAAATTCCTGATCTCTCCGCCTGCCTTCAGATCATTCCGCAGATTATTCAGCCAGTAATTATTGTTTTTTGATAATGCAGGAACAATGATAAGCTGCACCGGAATTGCATCACCCGTCAGATAGTAGATGCCGCTTTCTATCTTTTCTGCCATTATGCCCCGGTCTCTTTGCAGCTTGTTTAGCATGGCTCTCGGATAATGGTAGCATACAAAAGTGATTGTCAGCTCTGCTGCCGGGATAAGATCAATTTTCTCCGTATCAGCCTTGTAAATACAGGCATATGCGTACACATCAATTTGCATTGGCTTTTTGGAAAGCAGATGTTCGGAATCGAATTCCAGATATTCTGCCTCTTCTCCAAACTCAATCTGCAGTGCCGCGTCAAATGCAGGATGCCATTGGATTTTCTCATCGTTTGTGTTCAATCACGTTCCCCCTTTATGATAATAGAATGTGTGGTATTTTTCAATGCGTACAAACTATTTTTCCTATCGAAAATACAGGACAGGATGCTGTAATAATCCATGTTACAATTCATATGCATTGAATTTTTCATCAAAATGGAATCTCGTGCCGAAACGGCTGTGAAATCTGAGATTATATTCTACATCACAAAACGTGGTTTGGAATCTGCAGACAGAAACGAAATAAGAATGTTTGCAACTATGAAAAAGCTTCACAAGGAGGTGTGCCCCTTTATGATTGGCGAATCGCAAGGCATTGAGAATGATTGAATTTAGTCGACACCTCCTTTATAGGCACTCATCCCATAAC
>UMLE01009032.1_pt1 | contig 11730 bp, 9 predicted proteins | sample 1966461 | NCBI WGS metagenome assembly UMLE01 (sample SAMEA4836196, study PRJEB28245) | human gut metagenome | biome: gut microbiome; material: fecal sample | place: Denmark | collected 2008 | reverse complement strand
GATCTCCTCAAAAACCGATCGCTTCACCAGCATGCAAGCCGCCGTTACGGCGCTGATATCCTGCACGGCCCGAAGCCGTCCAAAGTAACCGTTGTCCCGTCTGGTCTTGAAGTTCTGCACATGGGCCGCATAATTCGCGATGCCAACCACAACGCCGCAGTGCTGTACCAATTCATCGGGATAGAAAAGCTTCGCTCCCACGGCTGCCGTGTCCTCCCGCTGACAGAAACCCAGCATCTCGCGGATCCAGAAGGGACTGATGACCTCCGTGTCATTGTTCAGGAAGAGAATGTACTCGCCCTTCGCACGGCGGACGCCGAAATTGTTGATGGCCGAATAATTGAAGCCGCCATGATATGTCACCACCTGGAAGTTCTCATGCTCCCGCTTCATCTTCTCATAGAAGGCAAAGGTTTCCTCTTTCTCGCTGTTGTTCTCCACCACAACGATCTCATAGTTGGGATAGTCGGTCTTCTCATAGATGGAGTCCAGACAAGTAGCCAGAGTCTCGGCCTGATCCTTGTTGGGAATCAGAATCGTCACCAGCGGCTCACTCTTAAGCTTCAGGCGCATCTTATACATAATGAAGATTCCGGTATAGTCCACCTCCGCCTCATAGCCGAGTCTTGCATAGTGCTCGGTGAGGGCCAGCTTGCCTGCGTCGATCGCATAGGTCTTACTGTCCTGGTTGCCAGCGGTGGAAGTATCGGAGACTCTCCAGTGATAGAGCACCTTCGGGATATGGTGAACCCGGTCAGTTTTCTCGATGCAGCGAAGCAGGAAATCATAGTCCTGGGCCCCGTCACACTGCTTCCGAAGAAGGCCGACTTCTTCTGCAAGACTCTTTCTCACCATAACCAGATGGCAGATATAGTTAATGCTCCGGAGGAAATCCGGATTGAAATCCGGCTTCATCCGGGGAGCAAAGAACCGCTCTCCCTTCTCATCGCAGAGATCCTCGTCGGTGTAAATGAGATCCAGATTCCGATCTTCGTTCAGTGCCTTTACCATCTCATAGAGGGCATCGGGTTCCAAGAAATCGTCGTGGTCGGAGAACATCAGAAACTCGCCGGTGGCCATCCGGATCGCCTCGTTGGTGTTCTCGGAAATTCCGGCATTGACTTTAAGATGCTTCAGCTTAATCCTCGGATCATTGCCATAAAACTTTTTCACAAAGGCAGAGGGGCCTTTTTTCGTGCTGCCATCCGCCAGACAGAGTTCGAAATTCCGGTAGCTCTGCGACGTGATCGACTGGAGAAGCTTCCTTAAGAACTCCTGCGGCGTATTGTAGAGAGGAATCACGATGCTGATGAGGGGTTCATAATCAAAGTGCGTGTGTTTCTGCCGATGAAGCTCCAGAGCAGAAGGCCGCTTCTTTTTGAGCCATATCATATACTGCTCTTCGTCGGTGAAAACATTGTCCTTCACCTGCTCCACGAGCCCGGTAATACCTCTTTTCTTCAGGATCGCCCTGTTCTCAGCCAGCTTTCCGCGGCCGATAGCCTTTTTAAGCCTTCCGACCTTTGATACGGAAAAATCAAATTTTTTCATCGAGATCTCGTAAGTTTTCTCAACGAGAGCATTTTTCATATGGAAGACCAGCTTTTTCCCCTGAAACTCCGATCTCGGATAGGAGAAGGCAAAACCAGCCTCGGTATTTTCCGGCACCACGCTCTCCAGTCCCGTATTTTCCGCCACATCAGGCCGAAAGGAACGCTTCAGGGCACCGGGCACCTCATTTCCGTTCTCGTCGGTGATCGAAAGGTTATTTTCCCCGGTGAGATCAAGAATCCAGCCCCGGATCGTGATCTTCCGATCCTCCAGGCCGCAGAAGTCCACATAATACTGGATGGAAGCGGCCTTCCAGCCCTCTTCCAGCTCCGAAGCATTCTTTTCCAGCAGGACTTTTTCCTCGGCTCCGGCTTTCAGAAGGATCTTTAATCCTTTTCCGACCTTTATGAAATTCTCAAAATCGCCCAGCTTCACACGAAAGCCCAGTTCATCCGCCTGGGCCGCATAAGACGGATAGCGTTTTACCACATCCGGTCGCGGATAAAATTTCACCTCAGCCTTCACCGGCTCTCCCTTTTCATCCAGAACCAGGATCGCTGCGCTCTCTCCCTCCACAGCCTTCCAGCCCTGTACCGTCAGACTCCCTCCCGGAATCCACTGGTAACTTTCTGTGTCAACTACTACTTTCTGAATGCTCATCGATACTCCTTTAGCCCTTCTTATTTCTGATGCTGTTCTCTGTAGCCTCTGTATTTCTCATATGCTTTCCATACCTTCGTATGTTTCATCTCACTGATGGTATTCTCTGCCTGGCGAAGCTGCTCCCGAAGCTTCCTGATCTCTTCTCCCCGGGATGCGGAAAGCTCCGCCAGCTGACCAAGCTCTTTCTTCGCTCCTGTCTCCAGCGGATAAACCGCCAGCTCCACCCGAAGATTTTTCGCTCCTTCAGGAATCTCCGTCAGATAAAAGTTCGGATCATCCTCCCCGAAAAAGAGCCAGTTTCCCATCGAACTTCCCTTCGCCAGCGTCACAGGCGCCTGACCGGTCTGTCCGTCAAAAGCAAGCCACCGGAGCTCCGTCATGCAGGCACGGTAGCCCGGATCCAGCCGAAGACTCTTCACGCCCTCTGGCAGAAGAATCTCTTTTTCAATCTCCCAGCCCTCTCTGTGACTCATCTGAAAGAGTCTTGAATTTCCCTCGGAGAAACCATCTCCGCAGTCAAAATAAACCTGCAGCATCTCCTGTGGAAAGTAGTCCGTCACCCGAAGAGAACCGGCGCTGATATCCTGATAGAGATCCCGGATGGGCGTATGCCGACGGCAGACATATCTCTGGAAGGAGGTCTCCATGGCCTCGTAGGCCTTGCGCTCCTCACTGGTGATTCCCATTTTTTCATAGAGATCAAAGGATTTGAACTCTTCGCCCCGGTCTGCATGGTCCGTAAAGTAAAAAATGATCCGGTAGAGAATAAAATTCACCGGAATCGGAAAATCAAAGCTCCATTCATAGTCGATGGCGGTCCATTTTTCTCCGGTGAGAACGATATTTCCGCAGACCAGATCAATATTGGAAAACGGCGCGCAGACCGTCTCTTTCGGAAGCTCGTGTTCCCCGAACACCTCCCGGAAACCCTCTGTGATCTCAAAGCTCGCTCCTTTGTGCAGGGACTTTACAAATTCGAGATAGTCCAGAAGCTCCTCCGCGCAAGGCTCGATGCCCTGCTTCTTTTCCACAGATAAGAGATGTTCCTCCAGCGTCTCCCCCGTGAGATACTCCAGCTCCACGCCGCCGGGAATCAGGCTGCACACGTTATAGGAGAGTTTCGTTCCCTCCAAAACTCTGGAAAACGCCTCGTACCAGTGGTAGATGGCCTCCACATGAAGTTTCCCTTCTGGGAATTCCGGAAGTTTCCGCACATAGCGGACGCCCTCCTCATCCTCCAGAATGTCCGTGCGGATGGCAAGACAGTGATTTCTCTCATTGGAATATTTGGAATAAATAATCTTCTTCATGACTCCTCCTTTCCCAGCAGCACCAGAAAGGAATTGGAAAACTCCGGAAACAGCCCGTTGTCGATGAGGGTATCGAAGACCTTTGACTCATCGAAAAGCAGAAGCCGTCTCTGGTCGTAGTTGCAGATATTTTCTTTGAGGTCCCCTTTTCTCGGAAGGTAAGCGTCCGAGTAGATGGAGAAGGGGAATTTGTAATCCGGGTAGGGATAGTAGAACTCCGGCTGGAAATTTCCTGCCTCATGGAAGAGCCGGATCAGCTCCGTTCTCGAAAAGGTGTGGACATCCTTCGTGTTGGGATAGCCTTCGAGTCCCTCGAAGAAACGGCCCACATGGTCCTCGGCGCAGCCCGCCCAGTATTTTAAGCCCAGACGGTTCTCGATGGCAATGATGATCTTTCCGCCCGGAGCCAGATGGCACTCCACCAGCTGAAGCATATAACTAAAGGGATTCTCGTTGTCCGTATAGCAGGCCGCATACTCGAAGACGCCGATGAAGGTGATGTAATCGTACTTCTCCGCCAGCGTCTTTTCCACCTCCTCAAAGGCTCCCAGAAGGATCGTCACATTATCGCAATCCTCATTCCGGTAAGCATTGACGAGGCTTCTCTGTCTGGAAAGCTCCACACAGGTTACGCTTCCGGCTTTCTTTGCCAACGCTCCGGTGATGGCTCCGCAGCCGGCTCCGATCTCCAGAACTTTATCCTCTTTTGTGATGGGCAGCCAGCTCACTATATTCCCACGGATATGGGAAAAATGGTACATCACCGGCCAGCTTTTTCTCTCAGCGATGACCTGATTATACTCTTCAGGCGTATGACAGCTTTTCGCAATCTCCAGAAGTTCTTCTTCCACAGGACCATCACTGTACAGGTCGCTGCCTGAATAACAGGTGTCATCCAGAGTGATTTTTCCAATTTTCTCCCTCATAAAATTTCCCTTTCTTATTTTGTTACCTGCACCTCAATCCTGGAGTTCATATCGTAGAAGCCCACGGTGTCCTTCATGGATACCACGTTGACGCTGCAGGCGTCATAGAGACGGTGGAACACATGGAAATCTCCCTCCATATAGCCGGTACAGCCAAAGGAAATGAGATAGCTTCCGCCCTGAAGATCCATCTTCTGGGTGAAAGAAACCTCCACCACCGTATCTTTTTTTGCCGGAACCTCGATCTTCTCGTACATCGTGTTGGTGCCTGTGATCTCCGTTCCTTTCATATCCTTGATCGTGAAAGCCACAATGGGCTCCTGAAGGTCTTTATGGAACTCAATCTTCATCTTGAAGGTACAGGTGGTTCCCTTCTCGATCGTGTTGGTCAGTTTTCCATCCTTATCCACGACGGCAAAATCGACAATCTCCGCCAGTTTTTCTCCGTACTCCAGGAGGTTGGGGTTCACCTGGATCTTGCTTCTCCACTCGCCTTCTCTGGCGATGTGTTTCTCCGGCTCCCCTTCCTGATGGACCAGGAAACGTTTGTAGAGGTCAACCATGGCTTTGGGGCTCCCCTCGTCCACCTTGATGCCTTGATTCAGGAGCACGACGCGGTCGCAGTATTTGCTGATGCTGCTGAGGTCATGGCTCACAAAGAGGATCGTCTTGCCCTGTTTTTTGAACTCCTCGAACTTATGATAGCATTTTGCCTGGAAAAAGACGTCTCCCACGGAAAGTGCCTCGTCTACAATCAGGATCTCCGGGTCGATATTGATCGCCACAGCGAAGGCCAGGCGGACAAACATACCGCTGGAGTAGGTTTTCACGGGCTGGTTGACGAAATCGCCGATATCTGCGAATCGCAAAATTTCCGGAAGACGCTTGTTAATTTCCTCCTCCGTGAAGCCCAGCATCGTACCGTTGAGGTAGACGTTTTCCACGCCAGTATACTCCATGTTGAAACCGGCTCCCAGCTCCAGAAGAGCGGAGATTCTGCCGTTCACCGTCACATTTCCCATCGTAGGCTGCAGCACGCCGGTGATGATCTTCAGCACCGTAGATTTTCCGGAACCGTTGGTTCCGATGATGCCCACGGTCTCTCCTCGGTGTACATCAAAGCTCACCTGATCCAGGGCTTTGTGTTCCCGGTATTTCTTTTCCTTTGTAAACCCAAGGGCCTCTTTTAAGCGGTCTGAGGGTTTGTTGTATAACCGGTAGATCTTACTCACATTATCTACGCGGATCGCAATGTTCTTATCCTTATCCAAAAATCCATCCTCCTGCTCTTCTTACAGTACATCAGCAAAGTGGCCCTTCAGCCTGTTAAATACCCAGGTGCTGAAGACATAGCACACAATCAGAAACGCCCAGAAATACACGGTCAGAAGCTTATCCTCCCAGAACCAGCGCTGCTCGATAAAGGCATTCCGGTAGCCGTGAACGATGTAGTAGAACGGGTTCAGCTTCAGAATCCGCATAACCGTGCTTCCCCAGGAATAGCCGTTGAGGAAGGAAAGGTCCCACATAACCGGAGTCATCCAGACGCCGATCTGCAGAAGAATGGAGACAATCTGCCCCATATCCCGGAAAAAGACGATGACAGAGCTCGTCGTATAGACGATGGCCAGGATCAGCAGGAAGAGGCAGATCATGTAATAAAGGATCTCCAGATAATAAATATTCGGATAGTAGCCGTAGCAGGCAAACAGGATCATGGCGAAAGCCACGAAAAACAGATGGATAACCAGAGCTGAAAGAAGCTTTACCACCGGCAGGACACTGATGTCAAAGACCACTTTTTTTACCAGATAACTGTATTCCAGAAACGAGTTGGTTCCCGTGATCAGTCCCTCCTGGAAATACATCCATGGAACAATACCGGACACCAGGTAAAGGACGAAAGGTGTCCCGTCTCCCGAGGCAGCCCCTCCCCGCATGGCGATGCCAAACACGAAATAATAGACCAGAATCGTCACGATGGGCTGGATGAAAGCCCAGATCGTTCCGAAATAGGAGCCGGCGAAACGGCTCTTCAGGTCATTCTTTGCCATTTTTTTTACAAGCCGCCGGTTTCGATACAGGTCAGACGGCAAAGTACACAGATCTTTCAGCATATGATTCTCCTACTTATTTTTCTCCTGATATTCCTTGAAAGAACCCCAGTGCTGGTCTTTCTCGGAAATGGTCAGCTCCATGCCTTCCGGAATGGGCCACTGTACGTTGATGTCCGGATCTTGCCAGGAAAGTCCGCCCTCATCGTTGGGATGATAGAAATCGGTACATTTGTAAGCAAACTCCGCATGGTCGGAAAGCACCAGGAAACCATGGGCGAAATTCTTCGGGATGAAGAACTGCTTCTTGTTCTCAGCAGAAAGCAGCACACCGAACCATTTTCCATAGGTCTTAGAGCCTTTTCTCAAATCGACTGCCACATCATAAACCTCACCGGCCACCACGCGCACCAGCTTGTCCTGGGGATAGTTAATCTGGAAATGCAGGCCGCGGAGCACGCCTTTTTTGGATGCAGACTGGTTGTCCTGCACGAACTCCATGTCGATGCCTGCCTCCTTGTAATCGTTATAATTGTAGGTTTCCATAAAATAGCCTCTCTCATCCCCGAAAACGGTGGGGGTAATGACCTTCAGGCCCTCGATTTCACAAGTTTCCACTGTAATTTTTCCCATTTTTTTGTCCTCCTGACATTTTTACTTTTTATCCTTTAAACAATGAAAACCAGAAGGCCCCAGTCTCCTGGTTCCTTCTGGTCACTGAAGGCTTAAAGTCCCTCTGCTATCTCTACCAGATACTGGCCGTAAGCGGTCTTCATCAGCGGTTTTGCAAGCTCAAGAAGCTGTTCCTTATTGATAAAGCCTCTGCGATAGGCAATTTCCTCGATACAGGAGATGTAAAGGCCCTGACGCTTCTGGAAGGCTGCCACAAAATCAGCCGCGTCCAGAAGAGAGTCATGATTTCCCGTATCCAGCCATGCAAAGCCTCTTCCCAGAGTCTCTACATGAAGTTTGCCCCTTCTGAGATATTCATTATTCACGCTGGTGATCTCGATCTCGCCTCTTGCGGAGGGTTTTACATTTTTCGCAATCTCTACCACATCATTGTCATAGAAATAAAGGCCCGGCACCGCATAGTTGGACTTCGGATGCTCCGGTTTCTCCTCGATGGAAAGGGCCTTGCCGTTCTCGTCAAATTCTACCACGCCGTACTCTCTCGGGTCTCTCACATAGTAGCCGAAGATGGTCGCGCCGTCTTCTCTGACTGCCACTCTCTGAAGCACCTTGGAAAAGCTCTGTCCGTAGAAAATGTTGTCACCCAGGATCAGCGCCACGTTATCGTCGCCGATGAATTTCTCACCGATGATGAAAGCGTCTGCCAGTCCTCTGGGACTCTCCTGAACTGCATAGGAAATATCGATTCCCAGCTGTTTTCCGTCGCCTAAGAGTTCCTCAAATACCGGAAGGTCTCTCGGGGTGGAAATAATCAGGATTTCTCTGATGCCGGAAAGCATCAGAATGGAAAGCGGATAATAGATCATCGGTTTGTCATAAACCGGCATGATCTGTTTGGAAATGGCCTTGGTCAGCGGATACAGACGGGTTCCGGAGCCTCCGGCTAAGATAATACCTTTCATAAATAATTACTCCTTTTATCTATGGCTGTACATGTCCTCATAGTATTTCTGATAATCGCCGCTGGTGATGCGATCCATCCAGTCCTCATGCTCGAAATACCATTTGATTGTCTTCTTGATGCCTTCTGCGAAGCAGGTCTCGGGATACCAGCCCACCTCAGCCTTGATCTTGTCCGGTGCGATAGCGTAACGGCGGTCATGGCCCTTACGGTCCTCCACATAGGTGATGAGATCCTCGCTCACAAGCGCTTTTCTCGGATCTCCCTCCGGAAGCATATCCTGCAGAGTATCCAGAATGATGTGGATGATCTCGATGTTCTGTTTCTCATTGTGTCCGCCGATGTTGTAGGTCTCGAAGAGACGGCCCTTCTCCTGTACCATATCGATTCCCTTGGCGTGATCCTCTACATAAAGCCAGTCGCGGACGTTCTTGCCGTCGCCATATACCGGCAGTTTCTTGCCGTGCAGGGCATTGTTGATGATGAGCGGAATCAGCTTCTCCGGAAACTGATAGGGGCCATAGTTGTTGCTGCAGTTGGTGATATTGGCCGGGAAATGGTAGGTATCCATATAAGCCTTCACCAGCATGTCGGAAGAAGCCTTACTTGCGGAGTAGGGGCTGTGGGGCGCATAGGGAGTGGTCTCGTAGAAATAGCCGCCGTCCTCGGTGAGGGAACCGTACACCTCATCGGTGGAAACATGAAGGAATTTCTTGCCCTCCTTGAAAGTGCCATCCGGCAGCTCCCAGGCGTTCTTTGCAGCGTTCAGCATGTTCAGTGTTCCGAGAACGTTTGTCTTAACAAAAACGTCCGGATTCTTGATGCTGCGGTCCACATGGCTCTCAGCTGCGAAATGAACAACGCGGTCTATATCGTTCTCCTCGAAGATCTGGATCATCTTCTCTCCGTCGCAGATATCGGCTTTGATAAAGGTATAATTCTCTTTATCTTCGATATCCTTCAGATTCTCCAGATTGCCCGCGTAGGTCAGGCAGTCCACGTTGATAATGCGGATGGCGTCGCCATATTTCTTGAACATATAATGGATATAGTTAGACCCGATAAAGCCGGCGCCACCGGTAACCAGATAAGTTTTCATTTTTTTCCTCCTGTTTTTTCTGCATTTGTGCAGACTTTTGGATTATTATATCAAATTTCTGTCCGTACAGCAAGCCCCCATGGAGCTGTTTTTCCGATTTTATTCGTTTTGCTCGTTTTTTCATCTTTGGTTTACAGTTTTCGGCAAATATGATAAACTGGATATATCTATGTCAAGGAGGAAGAGAAAATGAAGAAAGGCAGAAAGTTTTATGCTTCCCTGCTTCTTTTCACCGCTGCCCTCTGCCCCTTATCCGGCAATCCGGATTTCGGCACGGGCCCGGCAAAAGCAGCAGAAGCCACAGTTTCCGTTCCCCGAGAACTCCTGGCCACGGTAAAATCAGGCTATGTCAAGCTTAACTGGACGAAAACATCCGGGGCAGACCACTATTTTATCTACCGGAAAGCCAGCTCCGGCTCCTACAAAAAGCTTGCCACCGTCAAGGGAGCTGTGACTTCCTGGATCGACCGTACGGCTCCCGGCGGAGGGAAATTCACCTATGCCGTTTCCGCTGTAAAAAACGGAAAAGTAAGCAAACGTAAGACCGTAACCAAAACCCTCGACTCCCGGCCCGCTCAGCCGAAGCTCAGTGCTCTTACCTATTCTAACAATGCACTGAAGCTCACCTGGCAGAAGTCGGCCAATGCCACCGGTTATCTCATTTACCGGAAAGTCAGCGGAGGCAAATTTGTACAGGTAACAAAGACACCACTGGATGCTTCTGTCCTTTCCTATACGGATTACACCGTCCAGAAAAATAAAACCTACAGCTACACGGTTCAGGCCGTGGCCACCGGCGTCCGCAGCGCCTACAGCAAGACCGGCCTTACCCGGACCTGTTCGGAGTACCGTTCCATCGAAAATACCTCTTCCTCTTATTCCATTGAGGCAGATGTAAAGCTTGCCGGAACCGGCAGCGGCTATCATGCCAAGCTCGTGGCCTGCACAGCGACCTCTGCCACCAGCTTCGGCATCCAGTACGATAAGTATGGTATCCCGCCCTATACGGACAAGACTGCTTTCATCGTAGAAAATGTCAAATCCAACAATCCTGGCGATCAGGACTATTCCCGTCCCCGCCTTGCAGCCCGCAACAAGACCTATCATCTGATGCTCACCATCCGTAAAAACGGCCTGTGCGAATTCTATGTGGATGGTGTCCGTGTTGGCTATGCCATAAACAAAAAACTGGCCAACCAGAACGACATTGCTCTTCGCATCGAAGGCTCTGCCCGTTTAAACGGAGACAGTGTCAGCGCCTCATTCAGCAACATCCGGATCAAAAAGAACGAAAAATATGACGCGGAACGAAGCTGGAACACTTATGATTTCACTACAAATACGGGAATCAAGGCAAATACCAGCCGTTTTGAGACTGCCCGCGCCATCACCATCAAAGGAAAGGTCAATGGGCTGACCAAAGATCAGGATTGGGACAGCGCCTATGACAAAGTTTCCGGCATCATTCAGTTCTGGTAAAAAGTTCCGTATTTTACGGCTTTTTTATACACTGCGGGAACCATTTCCCGACAAACTATTCATTAAAAGGAGATTTATTTTATGAAAGATACTGCATTAGTCGTCATGGCCGCCGGTATCGGCAGCCGTTTCGGAGGAGGCATCAAACAGCTGGCTCCGGTAGGCCCCAACGGGGAGATCATCATGGATTATTCCATCCATGACGCTCTGGAAGCCGGTTTTAACAAGATTGTCTTCATCATCCGCAAAGACATCGAGGAAGAATTCCGCACTGTCATCGGAAACCGCATGGAGAAGATCGCCGACGTTTCCTATGTCTTCCAGGATATGCACGACCTGCCGGAAGGCTTCACCTGCCCGGAAGACCGCAAAAAACCCTGGGGAACCGGTCAGGCTGTTCTCGCCTGCCGCAAGACCCTGAACATTCCCTTCGCCGTCATCAACGCCGATGACTACTATGGAAAAGAAGGCCTCAAAAAAATCCATGAGTTCCTCGTTTCCGAACAGCCGGAAGACGGCAGGGCTCACTACTGCATGGCAGGCTTCATCCTCGGAAATACCTTAAGTGAAAACGGTTCCGTCACCCGCGGCATCTGCAAGGCCAACGAAAACGGTCATCTGACCCATGTCGTCGAGACCCACGATATCTGCAAGACCGCAGAGGGCGCAGGCGTTCCCGACGGAAAGGGTGGTCTTACCCCGGTAGATGTGCACAGCCTCGTCTCCATGAATATGTGGGGCTTCACCCCGGATATTCTGGACATTCTGGCCAAAGGCTTCCCGGAATTTTTAAGCCAGATCAAGCCCGGCGATATCAAAGCAGAGTATCTGCTGCCCACGATCGTCGATCAGCTGATCCAGAGCGGCCAGGCCGATGTGACCGTCCTGCCCACCCATGACAAATGGTTTGGCGTAACCTACAAAGAAGACAAAGACTTCGTGATCCAGTCTTTCAAGGAACTCATCGAAGCCGGCGTTTACCCCGAAAATCTTTATAACTGACAGAAAAGAGCTGACAGACCCATGAGAAAACCCTCTCTCTATTTACGAAATG
>UMLE01019392.1_pt1 | contig 12052 bp, 12 predicted proteins | sample 1966461 | NCBI WGS metagenome assembly UMLE01 (sample SAMEA4836196, study PRJEB28245) | human gut metagenome | biome: gut microbiome; material: fecal sample | place: Denmark | collected 2008 | reverse complement strand
ACCAGCCGCTCTCTGTGGTGCGGGGCAGTGTGGTCAATGGCTTCCGGCGGTACGCCGTATTCCTTCAGCGCCTGCGCCTTGGAGAGCTGCTGCCCGGTGGCGCTGGGCTTGAGGAACTTCTCGTCGGTGTCCACGGCCAGTTCTCCGCCCTCGTACTCCCAGTCCAGCCGGGTGTACTGCTCGTCGGCATCAATGATCTGCCTGCGGGCGGGCTCGAACACGGCAGCCCCCAGCTCACTATCGGGATCAACGCTGTTGACGATAGGGGTCACGAAATAGCCCACGGGCAGCGTCTCCTGCCCGGTCAGATAGGCTACGGGCTCGATCTCGTCCCACTCCGGGCGGATGCTCAGATCCTCCGGGCTGCCGAGGCTGTCCTGGGTCGCACTGCGGAAGGCAAGGTTTACCACCTTGATGCAGGGAAACTGTGTAGGTGCTGCGAGGTCATAGTCCTCCAGTTGCGCCAGCTCGGCATCTCGCAGATCCTGTCGGCGCTCCAGAACGTGCATCCACTCCAAACGGTGGTAGTAGCTGTCGTCCTCCTGGATGGTGTCGATGAATACGCCCTCGGTCAAACTGCCCTCGACATCGTGGGCGACCGGGAAGTACCGGGTTGCGTTTGCAAAAGAGATGCCCAGCTTGTTGCCGCTCTGGTAGGGTTTCCAGATGCCGCTGCCCAGGGCCAGCGCCACCGTAAAAATGCGCCGTTTGCGGGGCGTGAGCACCCGCTGCAGCCGGGTGTTGATCCAATCCGCGCGGTCACTGCCCTCCACTGTGGCTTCCAGCTCGAGTGTCGTCAGCCGGGCCAGCTCGGCGCAGATCAGCGCGGGCAGGTCGAGGGTCAGGGTCTCCGGGTTCTTGTCCAGCGGCAGGCCGTTGATGGCTGCATCGTACCAATCCTCGATAGCCCGCTGCATCCGGTCAGTGACAAGGGTCTTGCAACCGATGATATTCTCAATATCTGCGTGGTTTATCATGCGTTTTGAACACCTCTCTTTTGCCAGACGGGCTCCATGGCGTAGCGTGTCATATCGATGCTGTGGTTCGCTGCATCAACATACCCCGGCATCACGTCGCCGGTCTTTTTGTCGATGGCGTACTCATACTCGGAAAACTCCCGGGCCGTCCACGGACAGCGCTGGGGGTCAATGACGATCTTTGCGCGGCTTTGCAGCCACTTCATGCCGTCGGTGACGGACGTGCCGCCGTGTGCTGCGTACTTCCGGCAGCCCCGCAGCCGGTCAAAGCCCAGATCGCGCAGTGTAGCGATTGAGCGATTGGCCGCACTATCGCCGATGATCTCGTCGTGCAGGTGTCGGCGCAGTGCCTCGGCCAGCTGGGCATCGGTCTCCTTCTGCGCCCTGTGCTCCTCGAAGATGTACAGGGTCTGCTGGGCGTGCTGATAGGCCATGCCGCCAAAGTGGTTCGGGTCGGGATACCAGCCGAAGTCCAGGCCGTAGTAGCGGCGGTCGAAGCCTGCGATCTCCTCACTGGTGATGGGCCGCAGCTCCAGATTCTCAAACACGGCAGTGCCACAGCCCACCACCTCGCCCAGATACTCGTGGGCGTAGGCCACCGGGTCGCGCTGCTTCAGGGTCTCTGCGTCATCGTAGAAGCGGGGGCCCAGCCACTCAGGCGGGGTGGTCAGGTAGGTTGTGTGATGCCGGAACTGCTTCGGCTTTGCCTCCCGCTTGTACCGGTTGACCCAATGCCGCGCCATGGCGGGCGAGTTGAAGGTCTTGAAAGAAAAGCTGAAGGGGCCACCACGGAACACCGACTGCTCTACGTTTCGTATCTCTTCGGGCCCATCGTATTGGTCAAACTCCTCAAAATGCATCACACCGAAATAGCCAAACGGAACAGCGATGGATTTCAACTTGCCGGGGTCGTCCAGACCGTAGAACTGGATGGTCTGCCCGGTGGGAACATAGGTCAGAGTGTACGGCTTCTTGGTCTGCTTCCAGAGATGCCGGATGCCCATCCGGTCGATCACGCGGTTGTACTCCGGCCAGACGCTGGTGGCAATGGTGTTGCCGACCTTGCGCAGGACGACCGCGTGGATGTTCGGCACCCGCATGACGAGCAGCACCACTTCGGTGGCTGCAAAGGTGGACTTCAAGCTGCCGCGTCCACCATCGCCCAGATACTCGTTATACTCACCTGACCAGATGGCGGTGTGGGCGGCGTAGTATTCAGGGATGATCAGGCTGCTGAGTTTCAGTTGCTGCTTGAGCAGGTTTGGGGGCTGCCGTCTTTGGTATGTCATCCACGAACACCACCTTTCCATCGTAGCCGCGCAGCTCTGGGTGCTCGCTCCAGTGCTCGGGGTCACGGTTTTTCAAAAAGAAACACATTGCGCCCAGGTCTCCGCTCTGGGCTTTCTTGAACAGGGCATTCTCCACGCTGGCCAGCGCGGCCTCTGCACCTACGCTGATTGCCTTCTTGATACGCGGGTCTTGAGTGCACCAGCGCCGGAAAGTGCGCACCGGTACGCCGATCTGCTCGCAGATCTCCGCCTGCGTCAGGCCGTGCATTGCCAGCCGCTGCAGACGCAGCAGTCCGCTGGGGCTGTTCCATTTTCCGATTTGGGATTCTCGTGCCAAGGTTTCACCTCCGTATGAGAAAACGGCGCACACTGGTTCCACTCTGGAGGAACCCTACGGGCGGAGGATGACCCGAGTGTGCACCGTTTTGGCTATGAAAAATGCCGGGGCGGGAAAGGAGTAGAAAACCGGCCCCGGCAGGGGAATGGTTATTTCAGACGGACGGCCTTTTCACCGGTGAAGTCCTCCCAGCGCTGGACGATCACGTCCACATAGCGCGGGTCGTACTCCATGGTGTAGCACTTCCGGCTCAGCTGCTCACAAGCGATCAGCGTTGAGCCGCTGCCGCCGAACAGATCGAGCACGGTCTGCCCAGGCAGGGAGCTGTTTTTGATCAACCTGCCGCAGAGCACCACCGGCTTCATGGTGGGGTGCTCTGCATTGCGGGGCGGCTTGTCGCAGCGGATGACGCTGCTGGGCTTCTGGGTCAGCAGCTCCTGGGCTTTGATGGCCCACTCCAGCAGCTGGTCTTTCTTCATGTGCCGCAGGTCGTCTGGCTTTGCGTCGTCGATGACAGTGGTCTGGCTGCGGTCGTTGACAAAGTAGTGGTTTGCGCCGGGCTTCCAGCCATACAGGCAGGGCTCGTGCTGCCACTGGTAGTCGCTGTGGCCGAGAACGAGGCTGTTCTTGACCCAGACCAGACATCCGTGCAGGCCCCAGCCTGCCTCCCGGAACATGGCCCGGAAGGCCTCGCCCTCCGTGTCTGCGTGGAATATGTACGCGCTGGCACCGGTGCGGCAGGCCTCAAAGGCCCGACTATATGCCTGAAGCAGGAACTGCCGGAACTGGCTTTCTGCCATGTTGTCGTTCTCGATCTTCTTGCCGTTCGAGCCCTGATAGTTCACGTTGTAGGGCGGGTCGGTGAGCAGCAGGTCGGCCAGCTGACCGTCCATGAGCTGCTCCACGTCCTGCGGGCTGGTGCTGTCGCCGCACATGACCCGGTGCTGTCGCCGCACATGACCCGGTGTTCGCCCAGCAGCCAGATGTCTCCTCGCTGGGTGACCGGCTGCTCCGGGGGCTCTGCGCTGAAGTCGTCCTCCTTGACCTCCTCGTCGATCTTGATCTGGAGGTTCAGGCCGAAGTCGGTCATATCGTAGTCGATGCCGGTCAGCTCCTGCACCAGAAGCTGCAGATCCCACTCGGCAACTTCGCCGGTGGAGTTGTCTGCGATGCGCAGAGCCTTGACCTTTTCCGGGTCGAGCTCTGCCGCAACAATGACCGGCACTTCCTGCAACTTGAGCCTCCGGGCGGCCTTGTATCGGGTGTGCCCTGCGATAATCACGCCGTCCCTGTCCACGATGATGGGGGACTGAAAGCCAAACTCTTTGATGCTGTTGGCGACGGCTTTTGCGGCCTCGTCATTGCGCCGGGGGTTATTGTCATAGGGGCGGATTTCGTCCAGCCGTTTGTACTCGATTTGGTGCTTCACGCTCTCCATGCAATCCCTCCGGGCAAATAAAAATAGGCTCTCTGGCAATTGTACCAGAGAACCTATGGCAAAACGTTACGACTTACTTTTTGGCTTTCGCCTTGGTGGTCTTGGGCTTAGCTTTGGGTGCTTTGAGAGCCTTTTCCAGAGCCGGATAGGGGTCCTTCCAGTTGTCCGGAAGATCACGCTTTTCAATGCGGCCAGTGTGCGCATCCCATTCCATGGGGGCGCACTCGTTAGCGTTTCTGGAGGTCATGCCCTGTTTCTTAAGCTGTTCAATACGGGCCTGAATCAGCGTTTCTGCATTCAGCGTAGCCTTTTCAATCTTCTTCATGCTTGAACTCCTTTACCAGTCGATTCCCCCGTGCACAACCTGCTGTCTGCTCTTAACTGTCTTGCAGATGGTTAAGGCTTTACGGCTATATGCAACCTTGTATTGCCCGGCATCGTATACATTGTACCCGGAACTTGTCAGCCAGATGGTTTTTAATTCACTGGCTCCCCACTGCGTACCGATGTGGTTGCCCATGAGGTACTTGTATGTTTTCGGGTGCTTGTTCTGGAAGTCGGTCTGCGCCTGAAACAGTTCAGAAAAGGTTGCGACCTTTGCATTTCTGTTCAGGAACAGCTTGACCTGAGAACCATTTGCTCCTGCATAGTACCTCGCATTGCTGACAGCACTGGTATCGAGATAAGTACCGCTTCCATGAGTGCCAAACGAGGCATACGCCGTGCTGCCTGTTTGCAATTGCTTCAGAGTTTTTACGGCGGAAGCCGAGGTTCCGTCGGTGGACTTATCGCTGTGGTACAGTTTGTTCGCGCCTGCTTTGCGGCGGGCCTTGCCGAATGCCACATCGTCCAGAACCTCGGGCATCTCGTTTGCCAGTCCGGTGGCATTCAACCATCGTTGACAGAAGGTGTCATTCTGGGAGCCATCCGTTGCGATGGGCTGCGCAGCAATCGCTTTGACCGTATCCAGCGCATCCTGATCGCTCATCTGCATCAGGGCCGCCGGGTTGCTCTTGATCTGTGTCAGCAGCTGCTGCTGGCGGGTCTGGGGTGCAGCCTGCGCCGGTGCTTTCGCTGCACCGCCTGCGCTGCCGCCTCCACCCATGCCGTGGCTGCCGCCCATGCTTCCGCCTCTGCCTCCCATGTGAATCCTCCCTTGGCCGTGAATTTCTCGGTCAAGAGTAACATGAAAAGCGGGGGCAAAACGTTATGACTTACTTTTTCTTGGGTTTCGCCTTGGTGGCTTTCTTCTTGGCTGCGGGCTTCTCCATGCCCAGATTGGGGAAGGGGCGGCTCGTTTTCGGGGTGTCAAGAGGCCGGAACTTCTGCTCTGCGGCTTCGATCTCTTTCAACTTCTGTGCGGAAATTTTCGCCATAGTGAGATACCTCCAATTTAATTTTACCACACTTCGATTTCCAGTTCAATCACGCGCTTGCCGGAGCCGAGGGTGTGCGAGGGCCCGGTGCGGGTAGACCGGACACCGGTGATTTTGTGGTGTGTGCCAACGGCCAGAACGGCTTCCGACTGGCTGGGCTGGATGAACGCCGCCCGGGTGCTCTTGGCGGTGTGATACCGGATCAGCACCTCACGGTTGCCGGAAACGGAGCCGCCCTGACTATGCTTGCCAGTGCTTCGCCTGCCGCCAGGTTGCGGCCAGAAGGGGTTGTCCCGGCTGTCGTAGGCCGTGGACTCCAGACAGTCGTTCGTCCATGTCTTGCCCACCAGCGCCTTGCGCAGCTGGCTGTCGCTCATGCTCTGGTAGTTGTTGATCTTCAGGCGCTTCAGGAAATCGTCGTGGTCGGCGCGGTACAGGGTGGTTTCCTGCCCGATGGGCTTTGCCAGCTTGTCCACTGCGTCCATCATGGCCTGCTGCCGCTTGGTCAGGGGCAGCCCGTTGGCTGCTGCCCAGTTGGCGTTCTGGCTCAACGCCTTGCCGTTGCTCTGCATGACCGGGTTGATGTAGTCGGTCACGCCTGCTGCCAGTGCCGGGTCACGCATCATCTGCCGCTGTGCGGCGCTCTCCATCGCGGAGACCTGCTGCGGTGTCAGGTGGCCGAAGCCGTTTGCACCGGTGGGCGGGCCTGCCTGCTGGGGCGCTGCTTGAACTGCCGGTGCTGCCTGAACAGCAGGTGCCGCCTGAATCGTGGGCATTGCCTGTGCGGCTGCTGCGGGCGCTCCTGCGCCGCCTCCCATGCCCTGGGAACCTTTCATGCTGCTGCCTCTGCCGCCCATTACTGCGCCTCCTCTCTGGCCCTGACGCGGGCCGCCATGCTGTGCGGGAATGCCTGCCAGGCTACGTTGTGCTCCCGGAGCATCGCTGCCATCTCCTGCGGCACTTTGCCGTAGACCAGCAGCTCCTCCGGCTCGGTCTGCCGGATCAGCTCCGCCACGCCGCGCAGGAGCCCTTGCAGTGCGTCCTTGTGCACCAGGCATCCCACCGTGCTCACAGCCACTGCGCCGCCCTTGCTGATGCCGTCGAAGCACCAGCGGAAGCTGTCCTCGTCCGACCAGCTTGCGGTGGGAATGGTGCAGACCCCGTTGTGCTGAAGCCATGCGGTCAGCAGCTGGTTCCGGTAGTGGTTCCAGTGCTGGATGGGCGCGGGGAAGTCGGTGTAAAGCGAGAAGTCCGGGCCGATGACCAGCGGGCACTTCTCCAGGGCGTAGAGGTACCGCTCCGGCATCCTCCAGAATCGCTCGAACTGGTAGTCATCGAGGAAAAAGTGCACGCCTGCGTTCTCCGGGTGCTTGCAGGTCAGAAGCTCGTTGAAGCCGATCAGGTGGTCAACCCCGAAGGGCAGTGACAGGGCCTGGGTGACAGGGTATCCCGCCGGGGTCAGCTCGAGGCCGTCCAGCAGGAACCAGTTCACCAGCTGCCCTGTCCTCATCCTCTCGTTAGAAAAACCCATGCTCTGTCCTCCTGTGTGTTATCCAGAAGAGCATAGCATGGGTTTTGCTGTGAAAACGTTATGACTTGCGCACAGCGGCCCCAGCGGGTTTCTGTGCGGGGCTCTTGAGTGCGTTGCGGGAAGTTTGCCGCCTTGGGTGCTGCGCGGCTCTCAGAGGCGCTGCAGCTCCTTCCAGGCCCAGACCCGCAAGGTCTCGGGGGAGATGCCACCACCGTAGAGCAGTGCCGCCTTTTGCCAGCTGACCTTGCCCGGCCCGAGAAAAACGATCTCGAAGGCCCGGCGGGTCAGTGGGTCGGTGATTGTGTCGATGAAGCCCCGCCGCTGGGTGCGGGGAAGTCTGCGGAATGCCCGAATACTCACTTGCTGTCTCCTCTCTGCGCTGCCTTGATGTGGGTCTTGACGGCTTGCATCAGGCTGTTCTGGTCGGTGTCCTTGCGGTTCAGTGCCTTGACCACCATCTCGTCGGCACCGCCCTTGACGATCAGCCGGTGAACGATGACGCTCTGGGTCTGGCCCTGGCGGTAGAGCCGCGCTTCGCCCTGGGCGTAAAGCTCCAGGCTCCAGGGCAGGCTGTACCAGATCAGGTGGTGACCGCCCTGCTGCAGGTTCAGTCCGTAGGCGCAGCTGGCGGGCTGGGCCAGCAGAACGTCCAGCTTTCCTGTGTTCCAGTCTGCGGCATCCTGCCCGGAGCGCAGCACGGCGAATCTGAGGCCCTTGTGGCGGGCTCTCAGGGTCTCGGTGAGCTGTTCCTCGTCGAAGCGGAAACCGTAAAACACGAGGGCTCTCTGGCCGTCCAGCGCGTCGATGAGCTCGTCGAAAGCATCCAACTTGCACCGGTGGATCTGGTGCACCGTGCCGTCCTCGTCGTACAGGCTGCCGTTGCACAGCTGGAGCAGCTTGCCGGTCAGGGCGGCCGCCTGCTGGGCGGTGATGGTCTCGCCGTCCACCTCCAGCAGGTAGTTCTTCTCCAGCTTCCGGTAGGCCGCCTTGGCGGGCTTGTCCAGCACCACGGGGATGTCGTCGGTGATCTTCTCCGGCAGGGTCAGGTGGTCGGCGGCTTTGAAGCTCAGGACGATGTCCTTGATGCGGCTCTCCACCGTCTCGGCGGCACCCTCCCGGGGCTCGTAGCTGTACTCGGTGGGCCAGAAGTAGGCCTGCCGGTAGTGGGTGATGTATCGGCCCAGCCGCTCCCCTTGGTCGAGCAGGTAGATCTGGGCCCAGAGGTCGAGCAGGCTGTTGGGCCTTGGCGTGCCGGTCAACTCGACCACTTTGTGGATGCGAGGCCGCACCGCCTTGAGGGCTTTGAACCGCTGGGCAGCGTGGTTCTTGAAGCTGGATGCCTCGTCCAGAACCACCATGTCAAAGTTCCAGCCCCGGCCCAGTGTGTGAACCAGCCAGGGGACGTTCTCGCGGTTGATGATGTAAATATCCGCTGGGGCTTCCAGTGCGGCTTTGCGCTGCTTCTCAGTGCCCAGCACGGTGGAAATACGCAGGTGCTGCAGGTGCTCCCACTTGGCGGCCTCGTCCTGCCACGTCGCCTCTGCGACCTTCTTCGGGGCGATGATGAGCGCTCTGCTGATCTCCAGCCGGTCGTAGATCAGCTGGTCGATGGCGGTCAACGTGACCACCGTCTTGCCCAGGCCCATCTCCATCCAGAGCGCCACCCCGGGCTTCTCGAGGATCGCTTCGATGCCCGCCTGCTGATACGGGTGCGGGTGAAACTGCTGCATTGCTTTGACCTCCGTTTCTTTTAGGGCAGCGCGTCAGTCGTCGCTCTCTACGTCGTCGGCGTTCGCCATCTGCGCCATGAAGCTCTGGGTGCTCAGGTAGCTGACCAGGTTCTTGACGTGTTCGGCTGTGCTGATCTCGTAGCATGGGAAGCCGAAGCTCTGGATCTTCTCCCGCCACCACTCCTGCAATCCTCCCGCCTTGACCTTTGCCCCGGGGCGCTTGAGTTCCACAAAGGCGATGATGCCGCCGGGGAAGAGGATCATCCGGTCGGGCACACCTCTGTGTCCGGGGCACACCCATTTCAGGCACACCCCGCCCTCGTCCTCCACGGCTTTGCGCAGGACGTTTTCGATGCTCTTCTCGAGGGGCTTATTTGTCGGCATTTTAGTTTCTCCTTTCGTGCTTGGGCTGAACATACAAACATACAAAAACATACTCAAATCCTATAAAACCCTCACGCGAAGAATATAAAGCTCTCACGTGTATGCGCGTGCGCTCTTGTTTCCTTTGATTTTTCCCTTTAAGGAGAAAAAGTGTGTATGTTGAGTATGTTTTGGCCTGAAAACCCGCATGAATGCTCACTTTTTCGTGCATACAAACTTTTTGGCCTTTGTATGTTGGCTGTATGTTGTGTATGTTTTGACCGCTGCTGCGGCTCTTGTTTTCTTCGGTTCTCTTAATGTTTGCCAAGTTCTCTGTATGCTCGGTTTCGCCGACCTGCTCTGTATGCTCTGTATGTTTCTCAAAGCGGTTTCGGCGGGTTCTGTATGCTCGTTTTTGGGCGGGTAATTACTCCGATTTTCTGCGCCAGATACGCTGCATTCCGTAGGGCCCGCAGCGCTGGGGGTACTTGCCCGGAGCCCACCCCGGGAGGCTATTCAGCACGGCTGCAATGCGCTTGGACTGCTGCCGGTCGGGGGCCTTTCCGGTGCTGTCGAGCACCTCCCGCCAGACCTCGTTGACACAGATCGAGGTGCGTTTCTGGGTGGGGGCCTCCAGGTCCGTAGGGCCGTTCTCCCACCAGCAGACCCGCTCGTCGATGGTGCGCTTGGCCCAGTCCAGAGGGAGGGTCTTGTCCAGAAAATCGAGAATGCTGCCCTCCCAGGGGTCGCGCTCGGTGTGCGCCTGCTGCTCTGCCAGAGCGGCCCTCTGCAGCTCATCCCGGAGGATCAGCTCCTCTCCCGCGTTGAATCGGGCCACCGCTTCGGCCCACAGCTGATCCACTTCTGCGGGGGTCAGATCATCGTGAACGACCCGCGTGCGACGCTCGTAGCTGCAATCTATGGGCCAGTATCGGCGGTTGCCGGTGGCATCGCGGAGAAAATCGGAGCTGTTAGAGGTGCCGAAGAACACGCACCTGCGGGGGTACTGCACCGTTCTCCGGCCATAAGCGGCCCGGTATCTGTCCTCGGTCTGGCTCAGGAACTGCTTGGCTGCCTCGCTCTCGGAGCGGCTGAAAGCCGTCATTTCGCCCAGCTCTACGATCCAGACACCCCGCAGATTTTCGCGCGCTTCCTTGCCGTCAAAGCTGGTGATCGAATCATTGAACCAGTCCCGCCCCATCCGGCTGAGGAGCAGGCTCTTGCCGATGCCCTGCTTGCCGCTGAGGATGCAGATCTGGTCGAACTTGCAGCCTGGGCGGAAGCACCGGGCCACCGCAGCAACGAACATCTTCCGGGTGACCGCGCGAGTGTAGCTGCTGTCCTCCGCGCCTAAGTAGTCGATGAACAGAGTGTCCAGCCGCTCGGTGCCATCCCATGTAAGCCCGCTCAGGTACTCCCGCACCGGGTCTTTGGCGTGGCGGCCTCCGGTCAGCGCCACCGCGTCGGCGGCTTTATTGACCCCACTGAAGTGGTAGGCGGTCTCCAGATACCAGCGCACGCCAGCGTCGTCCTCGTCGCTCCAGTCTCGCTCCTGGGTCTTGTCACTCCAGGGGAAGGGGCCCTTGCACCGCAGCCGCTCCGAGAAGGTGTCCGACCAGATCCGGCCTTTGAGCACCGGGTCGTGCTCGAGGATGAGCCACGCATTTTGAATGGTGCAGGCAATCGCGCCCTTCTGGGTGCGGTCGAGCTTTTCCTGCCACTTATCCGGGTCGGTGTCCTCCTCGGGCAGCGGCTCGAAGCCCTCCATCGCGTGGTCTACGGTCTCCTGCCGCAGCAGGGCCGCCGTGGGGCCGTCGTTCTCGGCCAGGGCCCGCATCTGTTGCCAGCTGGGGAGGGACGCTGCGGGTGTGCCCGGCGCGGCATCTGCATCCAGCTGACCGAAGCGGTGGATTCGCACCAAGTCCCACGCATTCAGCAGCTTGCCGCCTGCGGGGTCGGTGCTGTGGTGGCTGTAGATGAAGGTGTCGTTGTCGTAAAGCACCGCGCCCGCCGTGGTGCTGCCTGCGGCGTAAGTCAGGCGATCCTGCCCGGCATCGACGTACTCCCCGGGCAGAAACTTTGCGATTGCCGCCCGGATGTCGTAAGTCCGGCAGAAAGCGCCCACCACGCCCTGCTTGGCGGTGGGGTCGGCCTGCTTGCCGCCGGGCAGCTTGACCGCCTCAGCAGGGCACGCAGGCCATTGCCGCACGTCGTGCCAGTCCTCGTAGAGCCAGAGGGTGTCGTCCACGCTGATCCGGTCACCGTCCTCGGTGGCCTCGCAGACCCACTGGCTGTCGCTGCTGCGGCTGGGCCAGTACATCAGGCGCTCGGCTTCAAAGGTGGTCTTGTCGAACACCTGCATGGTGGGGTCGAGCATCTGGGCCACCATCCGGGCGCAGGGCTGGTATTCCTCTGGCTGCATCACGCGGTCGGTGGGGAAGATGGCTCGCAGCCGTGGGTGCTCCGGGTCGTGCTTCCGGGTAGAGTAGACCGCTGCTGTGCCCAGGGCCTTGATGGCGGCCACCCACTGCTGTGTGCTGCCGGGGGCGCAGCCGTCCATGTCCAGCGTGATCAGGCTGCGCCCGGTGCAGCAGCCGCGGCGGCGCAGGCCGCCCCGTAGGCTGCCGCCCACAAAGCCGCCCACGTCTTTCCGCTTGTCCTGCTCTGCCTTGGACAGGGCCATGTACTCGGCGTGGGTCTCAGTGCTGGCGTTGTTGTACATCCGGGCCGACAGGCTTTCGGTGAAGTCCTCCCAGGTCATAAGATCCTGCACCCAGCTGGATGCCCATCGGCTGCCGCCCACGCTGATCTCAATTGGTGTAGCGCTCATTTGTCCTCCTCCTTCAGCGGGCCATAGCGGAAGCGGTGCGCGTTCCATCTGGCCTTTGCTTCGATCTGCGTGCTGCCGCGCTCGCCGACCCTGCCGCAGCGGGTGCAGACCACCGACCAGCCTCCGTCGGCTGCGTACCTGCTGCTCTTGCGGTACTTGGTCAGCCCGACCGTCCCGTCAG
>UMLE01002345.1_pt1 | contig 12142 bp, 10 predicted proteins | sample 1966461 | NCBI WGS metagenome assembly UMLE01 (sample SAMEA4836196, study PRJEB28245) | human gut metagenome | biome: gut microbiome; material: fecal sample | place: Denmark | collected 2008 | reverse complement strand
TTCCCCCATCCATTCTTTGATGGTGAAGCAGATGATGGGTAAGGGAATGCTAGAAGCTGCGGCTAATGCGATGGCTACGGTCGCGATAGAGAAGGCGGGCGGCATCAGCATGGCGGCGAGCATGGGAGCTCCGGGTTTGTTCCATACTCCTCAGAGCAATTTGGGTCTCTATCACGAGAGTACGTTTGATCTTTCTTCCCGTCTGAAAGCAACGCTTGGTTTGCGTTACGATTTCATGCATACAAGTATTCATTACGATACTTATGCTTATATGGCGATGACAGCTAATGTGATGGGCAAGGAGGCCACTTATACTTTGCGTTCAATGCTCGCCCGCAAAACGAGTGATGATTACAACCAGCTCCTGCCAAAATTTGGATTAAGTTACAAGCTTGATGAGCAGGGGAGCAATGTCTATGCTACGGTGAGCAAGGGCTATCGTGCAGGCGGTTATAATATCCAGATGTTCAGTGATATCTTGCAGACCGAACTGAATGCTCACCGTCAGGATGCGATGGGAGGCAATTATGACGTTTCTCATACCGATGAAGATTATGATAGGGTGAACCAGACTATTGCCTTTAAGCCGGAAACCTCATGGAATTATGAGGTAGGAACGCATCTCAATCTTTTTGATCATCGTCTTCATTTCGATTTGAGTGCCTTCTATATGCAGGTTCGCAATCAGCAACTCTCTGTGATGGCAGGAACCTATGGCTTTGGCCGAATGATGGTTAATGCAGGTAAGAGTCACAGTTGTGGTATTGAAGCCGCGCTCAAGGGTCAGGCTTTCGACGGTGCTTTTGATTGGGGTGTAAACTATGGTTTTACACGCGCCGTATTTGATGAATATACTGATGGCGAGGGTGATAAGGCTGTGAATTATAAGGACAAGAAGGTTCCTTATGTTCCCCAGCATACGATAGCAGCCATGGCTGACTATCATTTGGGACAGTTTACCTTCGGATTGAACATGAATGCGCCAGGCAAGACTTATTGGGATAATGCCAATACCTACAGCCAGAAGATGTATTTCGTGATGGGTGCGCATTGTGATATTGATTTCAGCAAGATGAGCATCAGTATCTGGGGTAGGAACCTCACAGATACTAATTACAATACTTTTGCTGTTGATAATGCAGCAACAGGAAAGAAACTGTATTTTGCCCAGCGTGGCAATCCTTTCCAATGTGGTGTTGATCTGAAATTCCACTTTTAGGATTAAATAGAAAAGGAGTTCCGGCATTCTGAAATGCTAGAACTCCTTTTTCTTTTTTTTATCTGATTTATTTTAATTCTCCATATCCTACCAGCCGGTCGGTGCGGTCGCTCTGAGCCCGATAGTAAACCAGTACATTGTATTTGTTCTGGGTCTGGTAGAAATTTCCTTCTGATGGGAGCAGCCTGATGCTTCCGTCCTCCATCTTCATGAGATACTGATAACTGTAATAACCTTGCTTCATGAAGAGACGTGCGTGATAGGTTTTCGTCATTTCATCATATTCCATCCGATATTCGGGGAGGAAACGGCCGTAGGTCCAATCTGCGTTCAGATAAACATCGCCTGGCAGTTTTGGAGCTTTCAGGGTAAAGTGAATCTGTGCATATTCGCAGGTGTTGTTGTTTTCTACGTTGTCGCTGTTGCGAATATAAAACGAACCTTTAGCAGCTTCATCGTAAACGTAATTGGGGCGAGGACTGTCAGTCATTACCTTTACCTGATAGTCGCTTCCATCCCATTCTATAGCGTCTATTCCCATGGTTGGATGATCTGTGTCCAGAAACTCAAACTTTCTGTATTCATTGCCCGCATCGAAAATCAGAGCTCTTACATGCTGCCAACTCATTTTGCCCGCACTCAGGTAGTCGGGTTTAGGGTTGATGACAGCATTGTCCCATCTTCCGTTCTGAAGCACTACGATGTTCAGCTGGTTGGGATGAGTGATTCTCAGCTGGCTGTGATCCAGTTCCATTTTCAGTTGCTGATGGTTCTTCTGGATATCTATATCTGTTGTAGAAGTAGCTTCTAACTTCAGTTTAACCAATGGCTGAGGCTCTGTAATCATCCAGCAGGCTGTAAACATTTTGCCTTCTTCCTCGTTTTCCGCATTGTCGTCATAAACCGTCAGTCTGTAGTTGCCGCTCATGGTAAGTTGGCAGTCGGCATTGGGAATTGCCAGATGATAATGAGTGTAAGGATGATTGGTGTTGATGGATTGCTCTACATCTTCTATAATCTGATTGCCGTTGAAGCCTCTCATATAGTCGCTTTCAAAGAGCGAAGAAGATACGTTCCAGTTTGCATCACAATGTTCAATCTTGTAGCTGTACCGATGATAATCGTGCGTCATGTCGTCAAAATCGATATGGATAGGTTCTCCGCCCAGTGACGATACTGGGAGCGATAGCCAGTTGGTTCCGCCTACAACCTGTACGGTTCTGATGCGCTGGTTGAATATCTCGTGCTGCTGCGCCCAGGCAGGATAGGTAAACAGAAAGAGAAGGGAGATGACAGTGTATAATTGTTTCATATTGCTTCGTACGTATATATAAAAAAATAACTTGCAGTAGCCTTTTGGTAAAGAACTAAATGCAAGCTTAAACAATCTAAATTAATACATGAAAACACTTTTGTAGTCGATAGGGGAATCGAACCCCTATGCCAAGATTGAGAATCTTGTATCCTAACCATTAGATGAATCGACCATTCAAAAAAATCTCTATTGGTCTCCCGACTTATAGAGACTTATTAATCTAATACCATGAAAAACACATGTAGTCGATAGGGGAATCGAACCCCTATGCCAAGATTGAGAATCTTGTATCCTAACCATTAGATGAATCGACCAACGGTACACTTTCGGACGATAGCTTGCGGAAGGTGGGGGATTCGAACCCCCGGTACGGTAACCCGCACGGCAGTTTAGCAAACTGCTGGTTTCAGCCACTCACCCAACCTTCCAGTCGGATTCTTAACCGAATCAACCAAGCATCGTTCTTAAATGCGAGTGCAAAGGTACTACTTTTTTCTGATTCTACCAAATCTTTTTGCAACTTTTTTTCGATAAAAATGCATTTTCTTTGTAACTCCCACATTATCAGGGGTTGTTTTCTTTCAGTATGATGAGTGCTTTCATTCCTAAAACGAGCAGAGGCGGACTTCTTTCTCAGAAATCCGCCTCTTGTAAAAGAAAGGGCCGCTCGATGATGTGATGAAACTCCGAATGTATAAACATTTGAGAGTCCTCCGCCTTTGTAATCCACCGGCTTTTCAGCTTACCTGCCTGCTGCAGTTTATGTGGCCCGCCATGAGCAAGAGAATGTCCTCTCGGTTTCAATAGTGTAATTTGATGAGTATCCCGATCGAACCGAAACGACCCTTATTCCTTCTGGCACCCATGCATCATCACGATGCAACGGTGCAAACATCTTAGTCATTATTTGATAATGCAAAGATAATGCAATATTTTGAAACTACCAAATGTTTTAGCTGTTTTCTTCGAATATTTTTTCGAAATATTTTCTCAACTCCGTTTTGTCCTCTATGATATTGCGCAGTTCGTTGAGCGCTTTCTCGTTAGGGGAGTTGGGAATCCATAACCTGATGTATCCGTTTCTTGAATATTTTTCGTCCATGTGCTGGCTGAACCGCTCCCATTGCTGCTCCTTGTCATCATCTGGATTATTTTCTTTGCCATACTGTATGGCGCGCAGAAAAATTTCGTGAACATCAATATCGCGATCGGCTTCTGCCACAATCTTGCCATAGATGCTGCGAGGCTGACGGCTGGATGAAGCCCGATGGTCCTCAACGGCTTCTTTCATGATTTTGATCTGTTCTTTATTGAACCAGCGCTTCAGTCTTGCATCTGCCTGCAGAATCTTACCGCTGGTAATATGATGAATGGCACGCGGACCGCTCATCCCCAGGTCGTGGTAAGCGGCTATAACATACACCATATCGATGTCGGCTCCGGTTACCGGAACCAGTTTCAGAGAGTTTCTGATGACTCGGGTAACATGTCTGAGTCCATGACTTTCGCCAAAAGCATAATATTTGGGGAGAATCTGTTTCTCCACAAAGTCCATGATTTCGAGATTTACCTGTTGCTTCATAGATATTCCTCCACTTTATTTATATAATAAGGTACGCGCGTACATTATTATAAGGTTATTATTGTTCAATTCGCCATTCCGATGATGATCAGGGATGATACAATGCCGAAACAGAAGATGTTCAGAGCTGTTTTGCCCAGAATTCTGTTCAGTTCTCTGCCTTCGCCTATCTTTTTCATCTCCATATAGGTTCTGTTGTGCAGAACGATATAGAGTGATGCAAGCGGCAGGAACATGCTGCTGGCTTCATGCTGAAATACTTCGTAGGTGGTTACACCTATTATGGTGATGATTCCCAGATTGCCCAATGCGCAGTATAACCGCTCGGCATTCTTTTTCCCTATGTGAACCACAAGAGTCTTCTTGCCGGCTCTCAAGTCGTTGTCATGATCGCGGTAATTATTCAGAATGAGCAGCGTATCAACTACCAGTCCGCAGGCTACAGATACGAGAACCGTTTCCATGCTTACTCTCTGCATGGTTTCGGGCATTACGAGATAGTATGTGCAGCATACGGGTACAATGCCGAAGAAGAGCAGTACCAGAAGATCGCCCATGCCCAGATAGCTGAGACAGGTAGTATAGAGAAAACAGAAGACTACGCAACAGATGCCTACGATGACCATTTCCCAACCACCGAAGAGAACCAGCGGAAGTCCCATGGCGCAACCCAGAAGGGTAGTGAGGATGATTCCCCATTTCATGGCTTCCAAAGTAATCCAGCCTTCAGCGCAGGCACGTTTCGGTCCCAGCCGGGTTTCGTCGTCATTACCATGTTTGAAGTCGAAATAATCATTCACCAGATTGCTGTCTATCTGCATCACCCATGCAAAGAGCAGGCAGAGTAGGGCTGGCAATGTCTGTATCTGCTGAGCATCTTTATAAGCCAGCGCAATACCCAATAAAACAGGAACAGCCGCCGCCGTCAGAGTCTTCGGGCGAGCGGCTAGATACCATGCTTTTATAGAATTTGTTTCTATCATATTCTGAAAAGATTATAATTGAATCTCCTGAAATTCATAAGGAAAATCAGGAAGATTAATTGAAGAAGTTCCAACTTACTCCAATACGGAACACTCTCTCGTTCATCGGATAATGAGGAGCGAAGAAGTAGTTCTTGTCGCCCTGTCCTGCATTGATGTGGCTCATCATTACGAAGAAACGGGTGTGCTTGATGTGAACGTTGGCGTAAACATTGACGATAGGATAGTTGCCTATCTTTACGTTGTTCTCGCCGTTGCCCTGTACCGTATACTGTCCCATATAAGGTGAATAGTCGGGAGCTTCATAGCTTGTAAAGTAGCGCATGTCAGCACCAAGGTCTACGTTCAGCACCTTTACTACCTTGAACTTGATGTAGAGGTTGGTGTAGGCATTGAAGGCTGGTACTGGCAGAACACTCTCCTTGCTTGAGTGCTGGTAGGTAAACTGGTTTTCCCAGTTCAGAATGCCTAGTCTGAAGTTCTGCTCCAGTTGTGCTGTCAGCAGGTTGATTCCTCCGCTTTCCTGCATCGGTGTTACCATGACTCCTGTTCGCAAACCTTTTTCTGTAATGTCATAGCTCTGCGAGAAGTAGGTGTAGTTCTTGATTTCATCTACAGCCACTCTCAGCTTGGTGCGTGTCTTTGGGAAGGAGAGCGTACCCATGATGCGGGTATGGATGGTCTTGTCGAGATCATTCTCCCACCACAGATGGCGGGCGTGATAGTTGCGGTAATAGAACGATGGGGTTTCTCTATGGAAGAAAGCATCGCCTCTTACCTGAAGCGTGTCGCCCAGGAATGGGATGTTCACGTCTACATTACCATCTATGGCAAGGGTTCCGGCGTCAACACCCGTCAGTCCTATTTCTGCTACGGCATTGTAGTGGAGCGTCTTGCCTTCCTGCTTGCTCAGCTGTCCGCCTACACTCAGCACATGCTCGTTGTATTTTTCGAAACCGCCTTCCATGGTTGGCAGTTCATAGTGACGAAGGTCATAGCTGGCGAAAGCCTTCAAGCCTGCCTTTGCCCATTTATTGAAACCTTCAAGCATGGCAATGGCGAAGGTATTCTTCATGTGCCAGTGCTTGGTCTGGTCGTAGATGGAGTCGCCGGTCAGCCTGCCTGCATCGTAATATTCTTGCAGATAATAGTCGGCTGGGGTCTGATAAGCTTCGTAAATACGGCGATAGTTGTCAAACTTTACCGTATGGATGAAGCTCGTTACCGGAACATATTCGCTCTTGTAGAAAAGCGAGTCTTCGGCATTTTTCTTCTGGACGGCAAGCAGACTGTCGGCAGCGGCTTTTCCGTTTACTGCGATTCGGGTACTGTCGCTCCTGATGTCCTTTGCGGCTGAGTCTTTAGCCGGTTCATCGCCTGCAATCTTGGCTCCGTCAGGACGGCCGCTGAATTTAGCTCCCTGCTGTTTGTCGTAGGCTTTCTCATCAAATTTCTTGCCTTGTTCCTTGGCTTTCTTTCTGGCTTCTTCCTTCGCTTCCTCTTCAGCATTTTCCTTTTTCGAAGCCATGGCAAATTTCTTTGCCTTGATTTCTTCTTCGGTCATCTTTACCTTTCGGCTGAAACCTACGTTGTAGCGGTGGGTAAAGAAGATGTGCTGGTTGTCCAGTCGGTTCCAGTTCTGTTCCAGAACGGTAGGAATTTCATTGGTGGCAAACGATTCGGTATAGATTTCCGGATGCTTGATGTAATCATCGTTGGTAATACCGCCGTTCTCGGTCATCTTCTCATGATTGGTACTGAAGAGGAAGTGTGCCTGATAGCGGTCGCCCAGGTAAGAAGCCCACATGGTGTATTTGAAGTGGCTGGTACTCTGTGCGTTATAATATCCTCTGCCATACTTGTAGTCGAATCTGAAACCGGCGCCTAGCCTTTTGTTGGCATTCACGGCAAACATGGCCTTGAAATCGTCTTCTCCCGTCACCTTGTCGCCGCAGCTGTTCAGCGTTATGTTCGTGATAGGTGAGTAGGTGTTGGTGAAGTGGAAGTCGCTTACCGGATTTACGATATAGTCGTAGGGCTCTGTAAAGATGAAGTTGCCCTGCGTGTTGCGGCGGTCGATGAAGATTCGGTTCAGTCGGGCAGTACCCATGTTTCCGAGGGTATTGTATTCGCCTCTCAGTCCTTCCGTGAAGGTTGAGTTCATGTACATGTGCTGCAAGGTGTCTACTACCGCAGCCTTTGTGTCGCCGAAGCGTTCGTCTACAGTCCATACCCTGATGCCTTTCGGAATCTCCTTGTCTGAGCCCAGTGAATCGGTGTTCACCTTGCGGTTGGTTTGAGGACGGAACTGCGAATCTTCGTTATAGTTAAAATCGTTTTGTGCCGCAACCGGGAGGGTCGCAGCACAAAATAGGAGTGATGAGAATATAAATTTCTTCTTCTTCATTATTTCTTAAATAGTCGGATACATACTTCGGCAATCTTGAGCACTACACCCACGATGAGTACGATGTAGGCGATATTGCGGCTTTCTTCCAGCTGGGTCCAGAGTATTACCCCCACGATGGCGAGCAGCATGAAGGCGATGTTGAGATAGTTGCGTACCTTCAGCATGTTATTCTGGTCGCTGTAGGCCAATGGGCGAAGCCGGCGGTGCTGAGGTCTTACGGCGTAGCTGGTAGGCTGCTTCTGCTCAGTCTGTTCTGCGCTCTGCTCAGCTGTAGGCTGGGCTGTAGCGTTTGCAGACTGCTGTGCCTCGTTCTGTTGTATCTTGTTGTCTGTATTCTGATTATCCATTTTTCTTCAACTTATTGTTTTACTAATGCAGCTAACTCTGCGAATATCTGGTCCTTGCGGTCGATGGTGCATCTGCGGAACTTTCCGAAGATCTTAGCCAGGTCGTTCTGCTTCTTGTTGAGCGCAATCTTGTCGCTGATTACCTCTTCGGCAGGTTCCTTGAAACCGGTGCTTCTTCCTTCCTCATAGTTGTAGATGATGCGGCAGAGCGAGAGATTCAGATGATTGTCTGAAATCTTGGCTATCAGCTGGTATTTGAATTCCGTGCGGTCGAGCGAGATGAATGACTGGCTGAAGACGAGCCATTCGTCCATCGTGTTGGCGATGACGTGTTCAGCATCGTTTACCAGTGCTACCCGGCTTGCTATGTTCTGGTCGTTCTGTGTCAGTTCACTCATGTATTTTAATACGATGTCGTAAATCTGCTTGGCAGTTTTTCCGTTAGCATCCGTATCGAGTGTGAATTCTATCTTGTTTTCATCATTATATGTGATGGCGCCTGCCAGATATTTCATGTCCACTTTGGCTGTTGTGCCATTTGCCAGCTTGTTGGCAGGCTTGGCAGCCTCCTTTGGCTTAGCGGCTACTGCAACAGGAATCGCCCATCCCTTGGTTGATGTGGTTGGCTCCTTTACAACAACTGGTTCTGGCTCAGTAGCATTGCCTTTCTTTGCTTCCGCCTTGGCGCTTGCAGCGTTGATGCTGTCGGCCTGAGCCTTCAGTTTGGCAGCCTGTGCTTTAATCTTAGCCACTTCCAGTGCCTTCTTGGCAGCTTCCAACTGTTTCTGTGCCTGTTCCAGCTGCTGCTGTTCTTCAGTCAGCACGGTTTGGGCCTGTGCAGTCATCAGCGGGAGGAGCATAAATATGGGGATGATGATTTTTTTCATGTCGAGTTGTTTTTATGAAACTATAAAATGACGGTTCCTGTGGGGGAACTTAGCGGAAGATGAGGGATTCAAACCCCCGATACCCGGAAGAGGGTATACCGGATTTCGAGTCCAGCGCATTCGGTCACTCTGCCAATCTTCCTTTTTATTTTATCAGATGCAAAAGTAATACATTTTTTGCATCTGACAAAATATTGCTGTTATTTTTTAACTATATTAACCCCACTTTATAGGATTTTATACTATAGTTTTTACTGTTGCTGCAGAAATCTGTCGGCTTCGATGGCAGCCTTGGCTCCCGAGCCTGCGGCAACAACACCCTGGCGATAGATTGGGTCGGCCACATCGCCTGCTGCGAAAACACCCGGAATGTTGGTGGTAGCAGTACCTGGCACTACTTTGATGAAGCCCTGCTCGTCGAGATCGATCTGCCCCTTGAAGAGGTCGGTGTTAGGCTTATGTCCGATAGCCAGGAAGAATCCGTCGATGCTGATGTCAAACTTCTCTTCGTTGGCTTCGCCCTTGTGGCGCACGAGATGAGCACCTTCTACACCGTTCTCGCCGAAGAGCCCCAGCGTATTGGTTTCGAACAGAATCTCGATGTTCTCCTTGTTCTTTACACGCTGCTGCATGATTTCTGAAGCACGGAGATAAGGCTTGCGCACAATCATGTAAACCTTCTTGGCAAGTCCGGATAGATACATAGCCTCTTCGCAGGCTGTATCGCCACCGCCCACTACGGCTACGGTGCGCTTGCGGTAGAAGAATCCGTCACAGGTAGCGCAGGCTGAAACGCCCTGTCCGCGATATTTCTCTTCGTCGGCAAGACCCAGATATTTGGCAGATGCACCTGTGGCGATGATCACGGTTTCTGCCTCAATCTCGTTGTCGCGCTCATCTGTAAGATGAAATGGGCGTGAGCTGAAATCTGCCTTCACGATGCTTCCGTCTCTCATTTCGGCTCCGAATCGGGCTGCCTGTTCCTTCATGTCCATCATCATCTGTGTTCCGTCTACGCCGTTAGGATAGCCCGGAAAGTTTTCTACCTCTGTGGTGATGGTGAGCTGTCCGCCCGGCTGCATACCTGAATAGAGTACTGGCTGCAGGTTGGCTCTGCCGGCATAAATGGCAGCCGTATATCCTGCAGGACCGCTACCTATAATTAATGTCTTTATCTTTTCCATTTTTTATCTTATAGTTATATTTTTGTTTCCGATGGCTCGAAATGAGCCATTTCCTTTGCAAAGGTACATCAAAACAATGAGAAATCAAAATAAAAATACATTATTTTTCTTTTCTTGCATAAATTATTGCTTTCGTTTGAAGAATTATTGTTATCTTTGCACCCGAAAATAAGATGCTCCGGAAAGAACATCAATTAGAAGAAACGAAAAATATTTACTTGATATATGAATCAGATTAAGAAGATTGTACTGACGGGTGGACCTTGTGCGGGCAAGACTACCGCTATGGTTAAGGTGATTGAACATTTCTCCAGTCTCGGCTATAAGGTCTTTACCATTCCCGAGGTTCCAACCATGTTCACCCAGGCGGGCATGAATTATCTCACCTCCAACAAGGATTTTTTCTTCGAGGGCGAGAAGGCTACTTTTCAGACTCAGATTAACCTGGAAGACAGTTTCCAGCGCATGGCTGAAACATTGCAGCAGCCGGTCATCATCGTCTGCGATCGTGGTACGATGGATATTTCTACTTATCTCACTCCCGATTTCTGGCACCGCATCATCTCTGAAGAGGGTTATACAGATGCCCAGCTTCGCGACCGCTATGATGCTGTGCTGCATCTGGTGAGTGCTGCTGATGGTGCCGAGCAGTTTTATACTACAGCCAACAATGCGCAGCGCCTGGAGAAGGCCGATGAAGAAGGACTGAAGATAGCGCGAGAGTTGGACAAGAAGATTGTTTCTGCATGGAAGGGTCATCCTCATCTCAGGGTAATCAATAACCACGAAGATTTCAACAACAAGCTGAACCGTGTGCTCAAGGAGATAAGCAATGTGCTTGCCATTCCGCAGCCGATAGAGGAGGAGCGAAAATATATCGTGAAGCTGACGGGCGAGGTTCCTAATGCGATAGACAGCGATATTGTTCAGACTTATCTTACGGGTGAGCCGGGCAGCGAGATCCGTCTTCGCCGTCGCGGTTTCGAGGGAGGCAAGTATGTGTATGTTCACACCACCAAGAAGCGTATTTCAGACAATGAGCAGATTGAGACTGAGCGACAGATTAATGCCAATCTTTACGAGAGTATGCTTCAGCAGGCTGACCCTTACCGCCAGCGCATTCATAAGCATCGCAAGAGTTTTATCTGGAAGGGCCAGTATTTCGAGCTCGACGAGTTTCTCGAGCCGGTTTCCGACCTGATGATTCTTGAAACCCGCGGCATTTCTGCCAACGAGAGTGTGAAGTTTCCTCCTTTCATCCAGGTGCTGGAGGATATTACGGGCAACAGCAAATATTATAATTATAACATAGCGCTGAAGCGGTAAATCAGCCGAAAATGTAAAAAGTTACGGAGATAATTCATATTCTCCGTAACTTTTTACATAAACCACTCACTTTTGGTGTTATTGAGTTTCATCATTATTGTGTCATAATTATTTTATCTTCAATGTCCGCAGGTATTCCTTCTGTTCGGGCGTGATTCTGTAGCTCTCGATGGCCTTCTGATCCGTGTAGGAATAATATCTTCTTCATGCTCTAATCTTCAATGTCTTGTTTACTTTGTGTCTATTATCTTGTAGCAGAGTTATTTGGGGGTTCTAGCTTATCTTTCCACCCTTAAAATGCATCTCAAATGTGACCACGAAAGATTTTGCACGCGCGCGTGCAAAATCTCCCAATCAGGAAAATATTGGTATAATTGCTTGAAATAGGCAAGGTTACGAACACCATAGCCGGAGCCGAACTCAGTCGTCAACTGCTGAGATATGGACTTGATGAGCTGTATTCCATAATCAGCACGCTGCTTGCCAAGCTGCTCTTCTTCAACAATACGTTTGCCAATTTCCCAGTTTGAGCGTATCAGGGTTTCGTTGATAGATTGATACGCCTTGCTTCTTGCCCTTGTGATGATGGTTCTGATATCATCTATGACATGTGCATCTATATTTATAATATTCTTTTCCATCTATATATTTTTTCATTTGTTCAAGTTTCGCAAGTTTTTGTCCCATACCCCTGGGCTAGGAGCTTTTGGGCCTTCAGCCCGTACTTGAACCACATGCGAAAGTTCAATTATTAATTTTTAAGGCAAAGATAATAAAAAAAAGGAAAATGAGCAAAAAAATGATGATTTTTTACTCATTCCCCTTTAACTTTCTTTGGAAATCCTTAATGACCTTAATGACCGGATTTCTCTGTTTTCTTTATCCCATA
>UMLE01004733.1_pt1 | contig 12184 bp, 9 predicted proteins | sample 1966461 | NCBI WGS metagenome assembly UMLE01 (sample SAMEA4836196, study PRJEB28245) | human gut metagenome | biome: gut microbiome; material: fecal sample | place: Denmark | collected 2008 | reverse complement strand
GAAGCGCTTGCCGGAGAAGAATGCCAGCCAGTCAGGCAGCTGGATATCCTTGAACTTGTTGTAGCAGGCAGCGCCCACAACAGCGGCCAGAATGCCGATGAAGGAGTTGCCGGCGACCTTCTGGAAGGCGATGTAGGTAGCAGTGCCTTCTTCCAGGTGACGGACCATGCCGACCACGCTGGGGTTCAGCAGCTGCTGCATCATCAGGAAGCTGACCAGACCGGCCAGACCTGCGGTGCCGTCGTTGTCTGCAAGGCCGACAGCGGCACCAATGGCAAACAGCCATGCCATGTTATCGATCAGAGCGCCGCCTGCCTTGACCAGCAGGAAGCCAACGGTATAAGCTGCGCCGGAAGTTGCTGCACCGGGAACGCCCATAACGCCCGGAGCAAGGGCATAACCAAGACCCATCAGGATGCCGCAGATCGGCAGGACCGCGACGGGAAGCATCAAAGCTTTGCCCAGTTTCTGGAGATACTTCATCATAAAGCACATTCCTCCTTAAGAAATGTTTGTGTTTACAGACGCCTCTGGTTGCAGGCCGTCCATAATTCCGTAATAGAATAGTAACATATTTCCGCAAAAAAAGAAAGTCCCTTTCGCCTTTTTTCTATCAAAATGCATCAAAAGTCCTCATTTGGCCGTTTTTCAGTCGATAATTTTTGGATTTTCCGCACAAGGGTCGTCTTTGTGTTGAAAATTCTTTTCTTTTTACGTACATTTTGCCCAAAGGCTTGCATCCCACAGCCGAATCGGGTACTATACTATTATAAAGAACATGCGCCCTCTCAGGCCGCTTCGCGTCCAGCTCTCCCAAAGGGAGAGCTCTTGGCAAAACCGCAAACTTTGCATGGACTGCCAAGGCCTCCCACTTTGGGGGAGGTGGCATTGCGCAAGCAATGACGGAGAGGGCGAGGATGCAAAATAAAAGGAGACAGCATTATGGAATGGACTGATATCCGCCTGACCGTGGCCAAGGCCGATGCCGACAACGCCGAAGCCGTTGCCACCATGATCGCCGAGGGTGGCATCTATATCGAAGACTACAGCGACATCGAGCAGCAGGTGGCCGAGATCGCCCATGTGGATCTGATCGAGCAGGAGCTGCTGGACAAGCCCCGCGATACCGTTATCATCCATATGTATCTGGAGCCGGGCGCTTCCCCCGTGGAAACGCTGGCCCTCATTGCCGCCCGCATGGAAGCTGCAAACATCGCCTACACCGTGGAGACCGAGGGCGTGGAGCAGGAGGACTGGCAGAACGGCTGGCGCAAGTATTATCACCCCCTGGAAATCGGCAAACGGCTGGCCGTGGTGCCCTCGTGGCAGCAGTACGACACCGACCGGGTAAAGCTGATCCTTGACCCGGGCCTTGCCTTCGGCACCGGCGGCCACGAGACCACCAGCCTGTGCATGGAAGCGCTGGACGAGCGGGTGACCGGCGGCGAGCGGGTGCTGGACATCGGCACCGGCAGCGGCATCCTTGCCATTGCGGCGCTGAAGCTGGGCGCTGCCGTGGCCGAGGGTGTGGACATCGACCCTGTGGCGGTGCGCACCGCCGGGGAAAACGCTGCCCTGAATGGCGTGCAGGACAAGCTGACCGTGCTGGTGGGCGACCTTTCGGACAAGGCCAGCGGCAAATACGACATCATCACCGCCAACATCGTGGCCAACGCCATCCTGTCTCTGGCTCCTGCCGTGCCGGGCCTGATGGCGGAGGGTGCCACCTTTATTGCCAGCGGCATCATCGACAGCCGTAAGGACGAAGTGATCGCCGGGCTGGAAAAGGCCGGTCTTGCCGTTGTGGAAGTGAAGGAGAAGCGCGGCTGGGAGTGCATCGTCTGCAAGAAAGCGTAAGGAGATTTTATGCCGCACCGTTATTTTACCACCGAGATCTCTGACGGCACCGCCACCCTGCGCGGGGCCGATGCCCACCATCTTGCCCGCGTGATGCGCGCAAGGCTGGGCGATACTGTCATTCTATGCGACGGCAATGCCGTGGAATACACCGCCACCATCACCGGCTTTGGCGATGAGTGTGTGGAGTTCCGGGTGGAGCCGGGCTATCCCAGCGCCGCCGAACCCAGCGTGGAGGTCACTCTGCTGGCCGGCTACCCCAAGCAGGACAAGCTGGAGCAGATCATCAAGCACGGCGTGGAGCTGGGCGCAGCCCACATCGTGCCCTTCTTCAGCCGGTATTGCGTGGCCGCGCCCAAAAAAGAGGAGCAGAAGAACGAGCGCTACAACCGCATTGCGGTGGAAGCCGCCAAGCAGTGCGGCCGGGGCATTCTGCCGGATGTGGCCCTGCCGCTGGCAAACTTTGGTGCCGTGTGCCGCACCTTTGCACAGTACGACCTTGTGCTGTTCTGCTACGAGTGCGGCGGCGCGCCCCTGCGCGACCTGCTGGCCGCAGCAAAGCCCGCCGATGGTGAAAAGCTGAAAATCGCCATCGTGACTGGTGCCGAGGGCGGCTTTGCCGCCGAGGAAGCCGAGATGGCCGCAAAGGCCGGTGCCAGAACGGTGGGCCTTGGCCCCCGCATCCTGCGGTGCGAGACCGCCCCGCTGGCCGTGCTTGCTTCGGTAATGACCCTGACGGGGAATCTGGAATAATGCTTTTGCTGCCCGGCAGCGCCTGCGGGCCTTCCGGACAGCAACAAGGGGCCGCTCCCGGAAAGGAGCGGCCCCTTGTTTTTTATTGTTCCGCTGTGCAGACGCAGGGCAGATCAGTCAATGAGACCCTTGTCCTTTGCATTCTGCCAGGTAAGGCAGACGCGCAGCTTGCTGACCGGGAAGCACGGATGGAACTTGTTGTTGTCCTCGTCGAACTTCATCAGCTCCTGCTCCACCATCCAGTGTGCAGCCTTCTGGGCATCGGTGTCGGCGGCGTCAATGTCCGCATACAGGTTCTCATCGGTCATGTTCTGCGGCTCCGGCTTGCCTGCACGCTCCCAGACCAGCTCTGCCAGCTCGATGCGGTCAGACGGCAGGGGGAGGCCCTGCATGTTCATCAGACGGTAGATGCCGGTGCCGGTCTCATAGGCACCCAGGATTACAGCGCCGCCGATGATGACACCGGGCAGGACGGGGTCCACGGGGCCCACCGGGTCCACCGGGTCTACCGGGTCCACAGGCGGCTCCACGGGGTCCACGGCTTCGTACACGGCTCTGACCGTCACGTCGCCTTTGGGCATTTCAAAGTTCGCCGTGGTATGGTCCTCCTCATTGGGGAAGCTCAGCAGGTCATTCATTTCATTCTGTACAACGCCGTTCAAGATCACGATCCCGGTCCAGCCTGCGAACTTCTGTCCATCGGGGGCTGGGTCTGCGGTCAGGGTGACCGGGGTGCCTTCGTAGATCTCGTCATTGGGGTCAACCTTAGTGTCAACGCCCCCGACCTTGATCGTTGCCGTGGCATCCTTGGCGGTCAGGGTGTAGCCGGGTGCCCGTTGGGTCAGGTAATAATAGTGCTGTGCCTTGTCATACGCCACGCGGTAGCTCTCGTTCTGGCCCACAAGGTTCAGCTTGTTTGCATTGCCTGCGACCGTGAGCTGACGGCCTTCTTTCGGGTCGGCAACCTTGATGGTGGCGGGGGTGGTAAAGGTATCGCTGATGGTGATCTCCTTGTCGGACTCGAGGTAAATATCGCTCTCGTTATTCTCAAACGTGGCGCTCTTCAGCTCTGCGGAGGTGCTGCTGCCCCGGCCGAGATAAATGCCGTATTTGCTGTTTTTGATCGTGCAGTTCTCAACGACCAGCTTGCCGCCGTCCCCATATTTATAATGGTAATACGACCCTGCCGGTTCGCCCGAAGAAATGGCAGCATTGCCGCCCCTGCACTCCACAGTGGCACCATTGACGCTCAATGTGCCGTTTTCCCATACCTTCAGTGCAGGGGACGTGCAGTAAGAATCAAGATACTCGTTGGTGTTGGTATAAGTACCGCCGAAAAGGTTGGCGGTGGCACTAAGCACAAACACATCGCAGTAGGTTCCGGTGACATTGGCATTTGTGACGTTCAGCGTTGCACCTTTGGCGGCGCGCAGCGTCGGACGGTCTGGGTAATCCTTGGCCTTATTGCGGGAGTAAGAGCCGCCGACGACATCGACCCAACTGTTGTTGGTGCTCAGGACCCAGCCCGCGCCGGAGGCTGTCACACCATTGAAGGACGAGTTGGGGGAATTCTGGATCAAAAACGTCGCGCTGAAGCTATCGTGGCAGTCGTAGGTGCCGCCATTGACGATCACATTGGCTCCCTTATCTGTTTCAATAGCACGCAGGACGGCGTTCATGGTGAGATTGTTAAACGTCCAGTCGCCGCCGCACAGATAGCATGCGGCGATGTCGTCACACGGCCAGTTATAGATGCCGCCGTTAAGCACTGCGGTGCCCGTGAAGCTGTTTTCGGCATAGAAGCAGCGGTTGAAGGCGAGGCCCTCTGCCGTCTTGATGGTCTGCCCCTCAGCGTTGACGGTCACGCTCTTGGCTCTGCGGACTGTAATAAATTTCGCACTACCCTTAGCAAAGGTCGTTTCTCCGGTGACGTTGATGATCACATCGTAGTCAGTGTCGATCACGATTCCCTCTTTATAGGCACCGTCCTCTGTATAGGCATCGCTCATGGAATAAACGTTGCCATTCGCTTTAATGAAATCATTGTTGATGATGATGATGTCGCCGCCGGTCAGGGGACAGGCCGCTGCCACCTCTCCGGAGGGCTCTGCAGACGCATCGGAATTTTCCTGTGCGCTCACAGTGCCTTCAAACGCTGTACTTCCCCCCAGCGGCAAATGCACTTGCCGGAAGGACAGAAGCCATCATGCAGCCTGCAAGTACCGCGCTGATGAGCCGTGTGCCAAATTTTTTCATGCTATGACTCCTCTCATGTTTCGCTTTTTTCATGAAGGCAGGCTGTTTTTTCGCCCGCCCGCACAGTTCACACACCTAAAGTATAACATTCCCACAACAAAGTGCAATCTTCATCCTGTACGAAGCTTTTGTACCCCCCCCCCCATGTTTTTTGGTGTGTTCTGCACAAAAACGGAAGAGAAAATACTTTTGCAGCCGCAGAAAAAACAGCCCGGAACGACCCACAGATCGTTCCGGGCTGCTGTGTCAAAAATGGTTTGGAGCGTCAGAGCTCCAGCAGGGCTTTCTTCACATTCAAAAGGTTCTGCGGGCTCACCGAGAAGCTGCGCAGGCCCAGCTGCAGATACTGCACCGTGTTGGCCGGGTTGCCCACCGCAAGGCCGCAGATGGTCACCGGCACATTGCGCACCTTTGCGGCATCCAGCACCATAGTGATAAGCTTTTTCATGGCGCTGCTGGCCGGGCGGTAGTAGTGCTCGGCGCTGGCAAGCTCCCGGTCTGCCGCGTGGGTGTACTGGGTCAGGTCGTTGGTGCCGACCACAAGAAAATCGACCCCGTGCTCTACAAATTCCTCAGCGGTCAGGCAGGCAGCGGGTACGCTGAGCATCACGCCGAACTTTGTATCTTCGTTGAACGCCACGCCGCGCTCCCGCAGGTGCTCGCGGCAGCGCTCCACCACACGCATGGCTGCGTCCCAGTCCTCCACATTCGTCACCATGGGGAACATCACCCGCAGCGGGCCGCGGGCGGCGGCGCGCAGCAGCGCACAGAGCTGCGTCTCGAACTGGTGGGGCTGGCGCAGACTGTTGCGGATGCCCCGCAGGCCAAGCTTGGAAGACTGCAGGCCCTGATAGGCGTCGGAAATGGTGCGGTCTGAGCCAAAGTCGAAGGTGCGCACCGTTACCGGGCAGCCCTTGGCGGCAGCAAGACAGGAGCAGTAGAAGAAATACTGTTCCTGCTCATCGAGGATGCGGCCCGGCAGCATCATGTAGCCGGTGCGCAGCAGGCCCACGCCCTGTGCACCGGACTGCATGGCCGTGTCGATGTCCTCCGGCCCAAAGCAGTTGGCCAGCAGCTCAAAGGGCTGGCCGTCCTTTGTCCTGCTGGGCAGAGCATGCAGCTGCCCCATCTCTTCGTTCTCGCGCTGCAGCTCGCAGATGCGGGTCTCGGCCTGCTGGCGGGCGGCAGCATCCGGGTCCAGCGTGCACTGGCCCCCGGTGGCATCCAGAATCACGGTGCGGCCGTCGCAGTCGTCCAGAAAATCCCGGCCCACCTGCACGATGCCCGGGATATTCATTGCCCGGGCAATGATGGCCGCGTGGCTCTGGCCGCTGCCCTCTGCCGTGATGATGCCTAAAATCATGCCGGAAGGCACGCTGAACAGGTCGGTGGGCATCAGCCGCTCTGCCGCAAGGATCACCGGGTGGTCCAGCGCCAGCCACATGCGGGGGCGGTTGGTGATGATGTTGATGACCCGGCGGCTTGCGTCGAGAATATCCACACTGCGCAGCTGCATGTAGGGATTATCCTTCATGTTGGCCAGCTGGTCGGCGTAGCGCTGGCCCACCTGATTCATGGCCGCTGCCGCGCCGATGCCTGCATTGATGCAGAAGCGCACCTCGTTCATCATGCCCTCGTCGTCCAGCATCATGCTCTGGAACTGGAAGATGGCCTGTTCGCTGGGTGCGGCACGGTCTGCCATGGATTCCAGCTCGTCCTGCGCCGTGCGGATGGCATCGGTGAGCAGCTGCAGCTCCCGGGACGGTTTAAAGGGGCCCACGGTCGTGGTCTCCACATGGTGCTCCAGACGGCTCACCTGCCCCAGCACAAGGCCGGGAGAAGCGCAGGAACCTTTATACACTTTCATGTTCGGTCACCTCCGGCAAAAGCTCGGCTTCCGGCGTGGTCAGGGTGCGCCAGACCAGCGCCTGCAAAAAGGTATTGGGCAGCAGCGCGGCCAGTGCGGCCCGCGCCGCATCGGCACTGCCCTCAAACAGCGGTGCAAAGCTCTGCATCCGTGCCTGATCGCACTTTGCAAGGAATGCATCGCACAAAGTATGGGTGGTGTAGTAATGGGCCGGGTCCACACCGGCATCTTCCGCGGCGGCTTCCAGCGGGGCAAGGTCGGCATCCTTCATCTTGGCCAGCAGCAGGGCCGCATCCGCCGTCAGGGTGACCGGGTATTTCTCCCGCACGGCCTTTTGCACCCGCTCAAATTTTGCGTGGAACGCAGCAGCGTCCGCGCAGCTCTGGGCATCACAGGAGACAGCATAGGCACACCCCCGCAGATATCCCATAGCGCGGCGGGTATCATAGTAGCCCAGCTCGATGTTGCGGCGGGCGGTGTCGGGGTCAAAGTGCAGGATATCGCCCAGCTCCCAGTAGCTGCGCACCATCACGGTGGGCAGGCCGGTGAGGTTGGGGCGGGTGATGCCCACGCCTTCCAGATCGACGCACACCAGTTCATCCGCGCCCATGCGTTTGGCAAGACCGGTGGGCATGTTGTCGCTGTAGCCGCCATCCAGAAACTTGACCCCGTCGATCTCCCGCGCACGCAGCGCCGGGAAGCAGGCAGCGGAGGCCATCAGGTAGTCCTTGACCTTTCCTGCCGGGATCTCGTCCAGCGTCAGCTCCCGGGGCTTTAAGCCCCGCTGCTCCACCGTGACAAGGCCGAAGCGGATGGGAGCCGCGCGCAGGGCATCCTCGTCCAGCACCCGCTCCACGATCTCTTCCAGCGGGGTCACATCCATGCCGCCGGCTTTCACCACGCTGCGCAGGAACTGGTGCAGGGCCGAAAGGTCGGCATCCTCCTCCGGCAGCTCCATCACATCCTTGCTGCGGATGGCCAGCCACATATCGCGGGCCGTCTCGTACTGGTCCAGCACGAACATGGCACCGTTCAGGCTGCCAACGCTGGTGCCGGTAATGATCTGCGGGTGCCAGTCCAGCTCCATCAGCGCGCGCCACACACCCACCTGATAGCTGCCCCTGGCTCCGCCGCCCGCCAGCACCAGAGCTTTGCACGGAGCACTGCGTTCATCCATTGCATCCGCCTCCTTTGATCGTTTCCGGTTTTGTTCAGATTATAGCATATTTCCAGAGAAATTTCTTCCGTTTTTTGTAAATTGATGCCTTTCTCCCGGCAAAGAAACATGGTATACTTGTCAGGATTTCAAAAGGAGGCATTCTCATGCACTGCAAGCAATGGATCTTTGATATGGACGGCACCCTGACCGACAGCATGACCGTGGTGTGGGAGGGTGCCCCCGACGCACTGCTGCGCCGCTATGGCCGCACCCCGCGGGGGGATCTGCGCGCCACACTGCTGAACATGGGAATGCAGGAGGGCGCACAGTATCTGATCCGGGAGTACGGCCTGCCGCTGACTGAGGAAAGCTATTTTTCCGTGATGCGCGAGGTGATCGCCGAATTGTACGAGACCGTGGAGCTGAAACCCGGCGTGCGCACGATGCTGGCAAAGCTGCAGGCCGAGGGCGCACGCATGTGCATCTGCTCCAACACCTGGGCCGAACAGTGCCGCACCGTGCTTACCCGGCTTGGCATCGCGCAGTATTTCTCCTTCATCGTGGAAGCGCGGGGCGTGCTGCACAAAAGCCACCCGGAGGTGTTCTTTGAGTGCATGAGCCGTCTGGGCGGTGCAGATCCCGCCGCCTGCGCCGTGTGCGAGGATGCCGTATACGCCGCCGCCACCGCCCACAAGGCCGGGTATTACGTCATTGGCATCGCAGACCGCACCTCTGCCGCCGACGAGCTGGAGATGCGCCGCATCTGCAGCCAGTTCGTGCCCCGGTGGGATGCGCTGGACTGGACACGTGTGTAAGAAAAAAGGGCCGCAGCGTGCGGTTCTTTTCTTTATCTGATCCTTCTTTGCTCTTGCATTTTGTGCGCAAGAAGAGTATGATATTATAAATAGGACTGCCCCAAGGGGGAAGTGTCCTTATTTGTGAGAATACACTCTGTGATTTTTAATATAAAGGTATAATATCCGTAAAGAGGAGACCTTCCGTCATGAACAACCCACTCGTCAGCATTATCGTGCCTGTGTACAACGTGCAGAATAGTGTTGCCCGCTGTCTGGAGAGCATTTGTGCCCAGACATGGAAGGATATCGAGGTCATTCTGGTCAACGACGGGTCCCGGGACGAAAGCTTTTCCATCTGTGAGCAATTCCGTGAAAAGGACCCCCGCATCGTTCTGGTGGACAAATCCAATTCCGGTGTGTCGGAGACCCGCAACTGCGGCATGTCCCTTGCAAGGGGCAAGTATGTGCAGTTTGTGGACAGCGACGATTATCTCGACCCTGATTTTACCGAGCGGCTGGTGACTGCTGCCGAAGCGAACAACGCCGATCTGGTCATTGCACCTTACTGGATGGTGATTCCCGCCAACTCTTCCAAGGCCACGCAGGCACTGGAAAACCTGCAGGAGAACCTTGGCATCGATGCCGAGAAAAAGCCTGATGATATCCGTGAATACGGCTTCCTGCCCGAGGGCATCTACGACCGCGATACCTTTGCCCTGCGCCTGATGGAGAAGCCCGCATCCTTCTTCTACAGCGTGCTGTGGAACAAGCTCTACCGCCGGGATATTCTGGCAGACCATCATCTTCAGTTCACCAGCGAGGTGCGCTGGGCCGAAGACCTGGTTTTCAACCTGGAATACATTTTGTACGCCAATGTTTTCGTATCCATTTCCAAAGCGGGCTACCACTATGTGCAGAACCCCCAGAGCATCTGCCACACCCAGATCAATCTGGCTTCCATCGTGCAGAACAAACTGCAGGTGTTCCGCTATTACAAGGAGCTGTACACAAAGCTGGGCCTGTACGATCAGGTGCAGCCGCAGCTGTATAAATTCCTGACCGCGTTCTCCGAGAACGCCTATCCCTCCGGTTCTCCCCAGAAGATCATCATGGACATGGCCAACCGCTGGGGCTTTGGTGTTCTGGATGCTTCCGACAAGGAAAAGAAACACAAAACCGAACCCGATGCCTGATCTCCGGGCACGAAAAAAAGAGCCGTGAAAGCGGCTCTTTTTTGTTTGCCATTTTACCGGTCGATCCAGCTGCGGAAGGCTTCGCGCACTGCACCCTCCCGTCCGCGCGGGATGGGGATGCGCGCACCGCTGCACATCTGCAGCTCGCCCGCCGTCAGCAGCTGTGCCGCCGCCAGATTGACCACATAGGAGCGGTGCGGCTGCAAAAAACGCCCGTCTTCCAGCAGCGGCTTTGCTACCTCGGCAAAGGACACTCGCAGCGAAAGGGACACCACATCCTCGCCGCTGAGCAGATGGAAGTGCACCACATGGTGGGTGCACTCCAGATATTCGATCTGCGCATAGGCCAGCGCCCGCAGGCCTTCGGCGGTGACAACGGTCATTGCCGGGCCGTACTCCGGCTCTGTGGCGCGGGCAAGCAGGGCCGAAAGCTCCTGCTGGTGCACCGGCAGAAGCAGATACTGCATGGCATCCACCCGGAAAGCGCTGTAGGCGTGGGCCGGTGTGCGGGCCGCAAAGGCCAGCGGAGCCCTGCGGCCCCGGCGGCGCAGCTCCGCAGCCGCCGAAAGCCCTGCCGGGGCCGCTACAGCGCCCAGCTCGATGAGATACAGGTCAAACCGTTCTCCCTCGGTGTCCCGGCGCAGCAGCGCATCTGCATCTGGCAGCTGCTGCACGATGCACGCATCCTGCCGCCGGGCAAAATATTCCATGCACTGGCGTTCCAGCCCGCTGCGCAAGGCCGCGTCCGGGCTGCATACCGCAATGTGAAATACCATCTCACATTCTCCTTTCCGCCAGCCGCCCGCCTTGATTTTTGCGCAGGGCTGGAGTATGATAAATAAAACTTTGCTGCATCGAAAAAAGAAAAAACGGAGGGACCCGCCATGCCGCAGCCGCTTGTCAGCGTTATTGTGCCCGCCTATAACGCGGCGGGCTTCATCTCCCGCTGTGTGGAAAGCATCACATCCCAGAGCTACCCGGAGCTTGAGATCCTTCTGCTGAACGACGGCTCCACCGACGACACCCTTGCTGTCTGCCGGAAGCTTGCTGCCGCCGACAGCCGCATCCGTGTGGTGGACAAGCCCAACACCGGCGCAGCAGACACCCGCAGCTGCGGCCTTGCCCTTGCCCACGGCGAATACATCCAGTTTGCGGACAGCGACGATCACCTGCTGCCGGGCTGCACCGCAAACCTGGTGGCTGCTATGCAGCGCAGCCATGCCGACCTTGTGCTGGCTCCCTACCGGATGATGGTGCCCCGCAAGGATGGCGGCTATGACACCCGGGAGTACAGCCTGCTGCCCGCCGGGGTGTACAACAAGGTGGATTACCTGTGGCAGCTCATCGGCAATGCCGCTGCCTTTTACTACGGCGTGCTCTGGAACAAGCTCTACCGCCGGGATCTCATCCAGATGGCGCACATCCGGTTCGAGCATGTGGTATACGCCGAGGACCAGCTGTTCAACACCCGGTATCTGCAGGTGGCACAGCGGTTTGCCGCCATCGACGAAGCTGCCTACTGCTACATCCAGAACCCGCAGAGCGTATGCCATACGCAGGTGAGCGCGGCGGACATGCTGCGCCACCGCAGCCGGATGTACCACACCTACAAGGAACTGTGCATCCAGCTGGGCGTGTACGATAAATTCCGCCTGCGGCTGCACGGCATCTATCTGAGCCTGTTTGAAAGCCCTCTGCCCAACGGCCCGGTGCAGAAGCTTTCCGACGCATTTGCCCGCACCCACAGCCGCATCTGAGAAAAGGAGAACCTATGGAATTTCCCCTTGTAAGCATCATCGTGCCCATGTACAACACTGCCGGGTGCATTGCCCGCTGTGTCAAAAGCATCTGCGCCCAGACTTACAAAAGCATTGAGATCCTGCTGCTGAACGATGGCTCCACCGACGACACCCTTGCCGTTTGCCGCGCCCTTGCCGCCAGCGACCACCGCATTGCACTGGTGGATAAAACCAACACCGGCGCAGCGGACACCCGCAATCAGGGCATTGCGCTGGCCCACGGCAAATACATCCAGTTTGTGGACAGCGACGACTGGCTGGCCCCCGATTTTACGGAAAAGCTGGTCTCCGCCGCCGAGGCCCACACCGCCGATCTTGTGATCGCGCCCTTCTGGATGGTGTACCCGGAAAACTATGTGGAGCACATCCGCCCATGGGAAAAGGCGCTGCAGCATGTGCTCCAGCGCAATCCGCCCCGCACCCGGGCCTATGGCTATCTGCCTGCCGGGGTGTACACCGGACAGGAGTACGCAAAGCATCTGATCCAGAAGCCAAACACCTTC
>UMLE01001991.1_pt1 | contig 12327 bp, 12 predicted proteins | sample 1966461 | NCBI WGS metagenome assembly UMLE01 (sample SAMEA4836196, study PRJEB28245) | human gut metagenome | biome: gut microbiome; material: fecal sample | place: Denmark | collected 2008 | reverse complement strand
CCGCCGTGAGAGGGCGGCGTCTTAACCGCTTGACCAACGAACCTTACTGCGATATCTTAACCTATGGACTGAAAAATGTCAAGCACTTTTTTGAAAATTTTTGAATTTTTTTGAAAGTCGCATTTTTATGAAAATTCCGTAACAGTTCAGAACCAATGTCACTTAGTTAAGCTTATCATGAATAGTAAAAATTGTGTATATATTTAAGAAAAGGATGTGATAATCAAAGGAAAACAAAAATATACCATGTTCAAAAAAATTTATATTAACTGTCAGGCGCGACTTTAAGACAGACTTTCGTCTACCTTAAAATTAGTGTATACTAGAATTTCCATAGAAATGATTAAACGCATCATTTTTTTGAAATCAAGCTTGCGTCTGCGTAAAAAATCCTTGTCAGGATTATTTACAAAAGAAGAAATTGAGAGGGACATCTCATCAATAATGTCCCAAAGTGTAGTTTTGACTGTTTCAGGAAATGTCATAGTTAAACCTCCTTGAATTAGAATGAAATATAGTTCTAATTCAAGGGCCGCTCTCGTTACCTCATGAATTTATCAGCAACGAGAGCGGCCACACATTTTAGCTGCTTTGTCAACTACATATTAAAATATTTTTGTTAGAGATTCAAATTGACTTGAACCGATAAGCCTAACTAAGTGACATTAATTATTTCCTCCTTGAACACAATCACATCTGTACGACCATAACATCAAGAACATGTTCGTTCTGACGAATGGTGTCGGCAATTTCTTCCGGAAGTTTTCCGTCGGATTCTACAATCGTGTAAGCAGTGTGTCCTTTCGATTCACGGAACAGACGCATAAAAGCAATATTGACCCGGCGGTCGCTGAGACAGCTGGTGATCCAGGCAACAACACCCGGAACATCCTTTTGAACAACAATGATAGCACTGTATTCTCCGGTGAAATCAACTTCTACATGATTGATCTGTGTGATATGGACTTTACCGCCGCCGAGCGATTCTCCACGGATCGTTATCTCCTGACCGGCAGTATTGGTCATAATAATATCGACGGTATTCGGATGAATATCAGTTTCCTCTTCGTTTGGAGAAAAAGAGTATTCCAGTCCGTTTTCTGTAGCAATCTCGAAGGAATTCCGGATTCGCATGTCATCTGTGGAGAATCCCCTGATACCTCCAAGGAGTGCACGGTCAGTACCGTGTCCGTGATACGTTCTGGCGAAAGAGCCGTAGAGAATAAATTCTACTTTTGCAAGCGGCCCGTTGATCATCTTCTGTGCAAGATAAGCAATCCGTGCCGCACCGGCAGTGTGAGAACTGGAAGGATCGATCATATTCGGCCCCATAACATCAAAAACGCTGATAAAAGATATTTTAAATAGCCTCCTAAGATTTCTATATGTTTTTAGTATAGCAAGCGCGACGGCAGATGTAAATGATGTTAGGGGCAGTTACTGCAAACAGTAACTGCCCCCTGACTAGGATATTTATGTAAATTATTTCTGGTCCAGTACGGACTGAATCTGCTTCATCAGCTGATCGTAGTTTGACTGATCGTCAATGCCACCCATGAAAGGTTCCCCAACGATATTTCCGTCTTTATCTACAAGAACGGTTGTAGGAAATGCCATGATGTTTCCATTTCCAGCATAGTCTCCAACTGTTGAATTAGAATCGAAAGTCAGGTTCTTGTAGGAAGCACCCTGAGCTTTCAGGATTTCTTTTGCCTCTTTGATTCCGGCTTCATTGTTGTCTAAAGTATCCATGTTGATACCAACAACTTCGCCACCCATTTCTTTGAGTTTCTCATTTAATTCATTCAGCTTAGAGAGCTCTTCGACACATGGCTTGCATCCACTGAACCAGAAATTTACAACTGTAACTTTATTTTTAGCGAAAAGACTGTCATCTACATCGTTTCCATCCAGATCTTTTCCTTTGAAACCTTTGAATACAGCTGTGGATTCGTCTGATTTGGAGGAAGAGCTGTCAGAGGAATCGGATGCAGCAATCTCTTTCTCAAGCTTGGCAATTTCTTCTTCAATTCCGCGGATTGTCTCGATGTCTTTGCACAGAGTTTCATATTCTTCTTCAGAAAAAGAGTCTTTGTTAGATTCCACTGTGCTTGCGAGGGAATCAGCATAGTTTTCGCTCATGGCATCACCGGCAGCGTTCTTGTTCATAAGACCAAAGGCTTTGTCCCATGCATCTTTGTGATCAGCAAAAAGTTGGTTTTCCTGCTGGTAAAGGTCATTCCGTTTTTCGTTCAGCTCGTCTGCGCTGCCCGTTTCTGTTGTGGAAGAAGATTCCTGTTTTGTGTTTGTATTGTCTGTTGTGGAGGAATTTCCGCAGCCTGTAAACGCAAAAAGTACAGAAATGGCAAGGGATGCAGCAATTACCTTTTTTAATTTCATTGAGTTTGTTCTAAGTGTTTTGTTTTTCATGATTTTAAATCTCCTTTAAATTACGTTTTATTAGTTTTTATTTTCAGCCTGTTTCTTAGTTGAAAATCCGTAATGATAGCAGATTGCATCAGTCGGACAGGCTTTCATACATTCTCCGCATCGGATACATTCCGGATGGTTTGGTGTGTCTACTACATTGACATCCATCTTACAGACACGACTACATTTCTGGCAGCCAACACATTTCTCATGATCAACCTGAATCTTAAGAAAAGATACCTTGTTAAACAGTGAGTAAATAGCACCCAGCGGGCAGATCCATTTACAAAATGGGCGGTAAAACAAGATGCTCAGGATGATGAAAAGCGCAAGGATTGTGAACTTAAATGTAAATAAATGTCCGAGTGCGGCACGGATTCCTGAGTTGGCAAGTGCCAGCGGAATTGCGCCTTCAAGTACGCCCTGTGGGCAAATGTATTTGCAGAAGAAAGGATCTCCCATACCAAGTGAATTGGTTACAAATGCCGGAAGTAGTATAACAAAGACGACCAGAATCACATATTTCAGATACCGCAGAGGCTTCAGTTTTGCGGTGGAAAGTTTCTTGCCCGGAATCTTATGCAGCAGATCCTGGAACCATCCAAACGGACAGAGGAATCCACAGATAAACCGTCCTAACAGAACACCTAACAGGATGAAAAATCCGGTGATGTAGTAGGTAAATTTGAATTTTGAAGAACCGACCACGGCTTGAAAAGCTCCAATCGGACAGGCACCTGTGGCGGCAGGACAAGAGTAACAGTTTAGTCCCGGGACGCACATCGTTTTTACATTTCCCTGATAAATTTTCCCTTTAAACAGATTCGGGATGTGAATGTTGGTCAGCAGTGTAGCAGCTGCCTGAATCCATCCGCGGAAGCGGGCCAGAAAGTTTTTGTTTGATTTCATTTTCTTATCCAATTCCGACACACTCCATACATAATTTTATTGCCTTACTAAGTACAACCGCTGCTTCTCTGCGTAAGATCCCGACAAGGAAAAACACCAGACCGGCTGCAAGTAAAAGAATTTGTGTTGCTTTTTCAGATTTCATTAAAATACTCCTTTCAATGTTCAAAGTCCGTTTATTGACCTTTCGATGTTTGCATTATACAATAGAGGGTGTAAAATTCCTGTTAAGAAAATGGAGAAAAATAAATTGAGATTATTAGTTGTTGAAGATGAGAAGAAATTATGTGATATGATTGCGAAAAGTCTGCACCAGGCAGGTTATGAGGTAGACACGTGTAATGACGGAGAGGAAGCACTGGATATGATCTATGCGGAAATGTATGATTTGATCGTGCTTGATCTTAACCTTCCGGGGATGGATGGGATGGATATTCTCCGGGAACTTCGAAAGGAAAATGAAGAGACAAAGGTATTGATTCTGTCTGCGAGAAGTCAGATCGCTGATAAGGTTGACGGTCTTGATGCGGGGGCAAATGATTATATGGAAAAACCCTTTCATCTGCAAGAGCTGGAAGCCCGTGTGCGAAGTCTGACAAGAAGAAAGTTTGTACAAAAAAATGTCTGTCTGGAATGTGGCAGTCTTCGTTTTGATACAAGAGAAAGGACTGCATATGCAAAAGACAAGCCGGTTGCATTGACAAGAAAAGAGAATGGAATTCTAGAGTATCTTCTTTTGAATCAGGGAAGACCGGTCAGTCAGGAAGAACTGATCGAGCATGTCTGGGATTCTTCTGTGGATAGTTTCAGCGGCTCGATCCGAGTGCATATGTCTTCTCTGAGAAAGAAACTGAAAGCCGGGCTTGGTTATGATCCGATCGTGAATAAGATCGGTGAGGGGTATAAGATAGGAGGAGGTGGTAAAGCATGAAAAAAATATCACTCCAGTGGAGACTGACGATTCTTACGACGGTGTTGATTACCGTATTGTGTGGATGTCTTACATTCTTCTTATATAAAAACGGAATTTATCATTTCGATACGCTTCAGGAGACTGTTATGGATCAAAGCGCCGTACCGGAGGCAGTGTATATTGATATTCCGGATAATGAGTGGGATGACTTTGCAGCGCAGTTTGCTACGAAGGTTTATAATTCGAAAACAGATTATAGAAACAGAAGTCTTTTGATTACTGCTGTCGTGGCACTGATTGGTGGTGCAGTTACATTTTTTGTCAGCGGCAGGGCATTAAAACCACTCAAAGAATTTTCAGAGACAGTAGAAAAGGTTCAGGCACAGAATCTGGCGGATTATACGATTGAAGAGAATAGAATCGCAGAATTAGACCGACTTCGTACTTCTTATAACAAGATGCTTTTGCGACTTTCGGAATCATTTGAGACACAGCGTCAGTTTACAGGAAATGCAGCACATGAGCTACGAACTCCTTTAGCATTAATCCAAGCACAACTAGATCTTTATCATACAACAGAACATCCGGAGAGTGGAGATGCGGCAGAAGAAACCATCCAGATGGTGACGGAGCAGAATGAACGTCTTAGCAAGCTTGTCAGAACACTCTTGGATATGAGTGAATTACAAACGGTGGCACGTAATGAAAAGATCGAGATTCAGGGATTGATAGAGGAAGTGCTGACGGATCTGGAACCACTGGCACAGGAAAAGAATATTGAACTGTTACAGAAGGCACAGAATTCGTCGGATGGAAGATCAGATGGAACAGAAGAGTCGTTGCTGGTCGCATGTAGTGTGAACAATAACGAAAAGCCAGAGGATGAACTGATTCTGACAGGAAGTGATATTCTGATCTATCGGATGATTTATAATCTCGTTGAAAATGCGATTAAATATAATCGAACAGATGGAAGGGTTACGGTATCGGCAAAGAGAGAGAAGGATGAAGTTGTCCTGACAGTTGCGGATACAGGGAATGGAATTGACGAGTCATTCCGGGAACAGATCTTTGAACCGTTTTTCCGGGTAGATAAGTCCAGAAGCCGTGAGCTTGGAGGGGTAGGTCTTGGACTTGCGATGGTGCGTGAAATCGTGCGGGTGCATGACGGAAAGATTGAGGTTCGCGGAAATGAGCAGGGCGGAACAACATTTGAAGTGAGAATGGGGATGGAATAGAAGAATAAAAATACTTTATCATTACTTAACCTGAATTATTCATGAGCATATAAAAATGCTCAATACTGTAAAGCCTTGAAACAGTTTCCTTGAATTCAATCGAATCATCCCCAAAAATGTACAGACTACCCCCTGTGAAGTTTGATTAAGTTACTTTGGAACTGTCAAGGTACGTTAATAGTTGCTATTCCAACTGTACGAACAGCTGCTGGATATTCTCCAATGTCCTGTAGAACTCCTTTTTATAAGGACAGCTGCTACACAGTTTGAATGTGATAGATCTTGCGGAATGGATTGCCCCTGCCACAATAAAACTGGATGATCTGATAAGGTTCCATATCCATGTTTGTAACAATAAAAGTGTACATGTGTGTCAGCTGTCCGTATGGTTTCTCAATTTTGAAAACCACACGTCTTGGATATTTCCATGAACCTGCCTGATACATAAATTCGCCATAAGTTACTGCATAGCTGATCTGATCCTTTTGAGTGGCTTGGTACAAATCTTCCTCTTTATCTGAAGCCAGGGCAATGAGTGCGGGATTCTGTTTTAAACGGATAGCATAGGAGCAGCCATTACTCTCACAGGTTTCATAAAGTTTTGGGGAAGAGAATCCGCTGTCCCCACGAAGATAAGTTTTAATGCCCCTTTCCAGGTATTCCTGAAAAATAGATTCCATAAATTTATCTGCCCCATTGCTACAATGGAGCGTTCCATCGCGGAGTTTCGCTTTTATCAGATCTCCAGTCAGTCCGTCATAGCATAGGAATGGATGATATCCATGTGCCTGGTAATGAAAGTTGAATCCTTCGCCTTCCTGCCTGCCATAAGTGTCAAACAGAGTGCTGTCCAAATCCAGAAGCACATGCTCCGGACGTTTTATGGAATAGATGGTATCCCTGAGATTTTTATCAATGTCATCAAACTGTATCAGTGTATCTTCATCCATACGGTTGAAAAATCTTGATAATGTTGGCTGCGATGCTAGACTTTCTTTATCAAGAATGATATTGAAAACAGGATCCAGAGTCAGTTCATCCGCACAGTCATCATGAAAATATGCAGAGATGACCTGATAGATCATCTGTAATAGATTTTCATAGTCCTTGTGGAACCGGATAGACTTATCGTTGGTTTTAAACTTTTTTTCGATCAGCTTTGTAAAGCCGATCTTTGCGGCGAATTCTTTTATCAAAAGGAGTCCTGCATCGGAGGAAAGATCGCCTCCATCAAAATTTATTTTAATTTGCCTATTGCTTTGAAGTGAAAAGGTGTTTACAATACTCATAAAGGGCTCCTTTGTTGGTATTATTTGAGATTCGACACCTTAATTTTACCACAAATGGATGCTCTTTTTTTATTCACTTAATAGGTGAAAAGCAAAATGCAGTTAAAATACAGTAACTATGTGGCTCTCAGCCACTTTCACGGTAAAGCCGTGAATAATTCAGGTTAAATTCTCTTAAAAGATGACGGAAAGCAGAAACTGACAGTTTCGAACGTTGCTGATAAAATGCAGAACTTGTAGGGGCAGAAAAATCATAGTTAAAAAATTTAAGGAGTTCATGATTCATACTGCCGCTTTCCATAGAAATGATTAAACGCATCATTTTTTTGAAATCAAGCTTGCGTCTGCGTAAAAAATCCTTGTCAGGATTATTTACAAAAGAAGAAATTGAGAGGGACATCTCATCAATAATGTCCCAAAGTGTAGTTTTGACTGTTTCAGGAAAAGTCATAGTTAAACCTCCTTGAATTAGAATGAAACATAGTTCTAATTCAAGGACCGCTCTCGTTACCTCATGAATTTATCAGCAACGAGAGCGCATGCAATGCACGGGGTGCTGAGTTCCAATGGGACTCGGTGAGCACCGACCGAAGCAGTGCGTAGACCTGAGGCCTGTTGTTCTCAGTCAGCGAAGACAGGATCTGATACGCTGGAAGCTTCGTAAACGCAGCACGCAGACCTTCAAAAGAAATGGCAAAAACAGCGTTGTCTTTAAATCAACGACACTTGTGCGTGTATCTGAGAGAAAAACAAAACAAGAAAAAATGTACGCAAGACACGGAAAAATGCTTGCTTTTTTTCCCCCTATCTGTTATGATGAAATCACCTTAAACAGTAAGGAAAAGAAGACGTGTAAGGGGACTTCGTTACAGGGACACCGGGAATTTCGGGGGATTTTCAGGACGGTGGAGAACGGAGCAATGCAGGAGGGAAAGAGCGGTTCTGACTCAGGGAAACGGGAAACCTTTCTGCGCGTACGATTAGCACCCCTTCCGGCAGTTAAGGAGGAAAAGGTAATGGGTGAAATGATGTGGGCACTGGTAAAAGAAAAAGCAGACGTAGGTCTCTGGATGAAAAAAGTACCGGTACCGATGGTGGGAAAAAATGATGTGAAGATCAAAATTCACAAAACGGCGATCTGTGGAACAGACGTACATATTTATAACTGGAATGACTGGGCACAGCACACGATTCCGGTTGGTCTGACTGCAGGTCATGAGTATGTGGGAGAGATTGTAGAGGTTGGAGAGAACGTAGAAGGCTTCAAAGTAGGCGATCTGGTATCCGGTGAGGGTCATATCGTCTGTGGAAAATGCCGTAACTGTCTGGCAGGAATGAAGCACCTCTGCAAAAATACCCAGGGTGTAGGCGTGAACAGAAACGGTGCGTTTGCTGAGTATCTGGTAATTCCGGCAGCAAATGCATGGCATTGCGATCCCTCCATCCGTGAGGAGCTCTACTCCATCTTTGATCCCCTGGGAAATGCGGTTCATACAGCACTTTCCTTTGATATGGTAGGTGAGGATGTCCTGATCACAGGAGCAGGCCCCATCGGTATCATGGCAGCAGCAATTTCCCGTCATGTGGGAGCCCGCCATGTTGTGATCACAGATATGAACGACTACCGTCTGGATCTCGCAAAGAAAATGGGCGCTACCAGAACCGTCAATGTATCAAAAGAGAACCTGCCGGATGTCATGAAAGAGATCGGCATGAAAGAGGGCTTTGATGTAGGACTGGAGATGTCCGGAAGCCAGCCGGGCTTCAACAACATGGTTGACAATATGAAGAACGGCGGCAAAATCGCTCTTCTGGGCCTGCAGAAAGCAGATGCCCGTATCAACTGGGAAAAGGTTATTTTCAACGGCCTGACCATCCGCGGTATCTACGGACGTAAAGTATGGGAGACCTGGTACAAGATGTCCACCATGCTTCAGAGCGGCCTGAATGTAGACGATATCATCACACACCGTTTCGATGTGCGGGATTATGAAAAAGGTTTTGAGGCTATGAACAGCGGTATGTCCGGAAAGGTAATCCTTGACTGGACCAAACTGGAGGCAGAGGAAGAGGCTTAAGTTTAGTATTAAGGAGGCAGAGTAAAATGGCAGTAAAACAGGATATTTTAGATATTTATGCAAAAGAAGTAGAAGGAATCAAAGAGGCTGGCCTTTTCAAAGGAGAGGCTCCTATCGCTTCCCCTCAGGGTGCGAGAGTAAAGCTTGAGGACGGAAGAGAAGTCATCAACATGTGCGCCAACAACTACCTGGGTCTTGGCGATGACAAGCGCCTGATCGAGGCAGCAAAGAAGACCTACGATGAGAAGGGCTACGGACTGGCATCCGTTCGTTTCATCTGCGGAACCCAGGATATTCACAAACAGCTGGAAAAACGGATTTCATCCTTCCTCGGAATGGATGACACGATCCTTTACTCTTCCTGTTTTGATGCCAATGGCGGTCTGTTTGAGACCATCCTCACCGCTGAGGATGCTGTCATCAGTGACGAACTGAACCATGCCAGCATCATCGACGGCGTTCGTCTCTGCAAGGCAAAACGTTATCGTTACCACAACAACGATATGGCTGACCTGAGAGCAAAACTTGAGGAGGCTGATGCAGCAGGAGCAAGAATCAAACTCATCGCTACTGACGGCGTTTTCTCCATGGACGGCATCATCGCTGATCTGAAAGGCATCTGCGATCTGGCAGACGAGTTCCATGCACTGGTTATGGTTGACGACAGCCATGCAGCCGGTTTTGTAGGAAAGACCGGACGCGGAACTGCCGAGTACTGCGGCGTACAGGGCAGAGTCGATATCATCACCGGTACCCTCGGTAAAGCCCTCGGCGGAGCCAGCGGCGGATTCACCAGCGCCCGCAAAGAGATCGTAGATCTGCTTCGTCAGAGGAGCCGTCCTTACCTCTTCTCCAACACCCTGGCTCCGGCCATCGCAGGCGCCAGCATGGCAGTGTTTGATATCCTCGAGAAAGATACCACTCTCCGTGATCATCTGGAAGAGACCACTGCATACTACAGACAGCAGCTCACTGAGGCTGGTTTTGACATCATCCCCGGCGTACATCCCATCGTTCCGGTAATGCTCTATGACGAGCGTCTGGCCGGCGAGTACGCAAAACGTATGATGGAAAAAGGCGTTTATGTGGTAGCTTTCTCCTATCCGGTAGTTCCGAAGGGAAAAGCAAGAATCCGTACCCAGGTTTGTGCAACCCATACCAAAGAAGATATCGATTACATCGTAAAATGCTTCAAAGAGGTTCGCGACGAGCTGAAATAAAATTGAATAGATAGATATTGAAATCTGCTCTCCCTTTCGTTTATAATGAAATTATCAAATAATTTCTATATGGAAGGGAGAGTTTTTATGAGTGAAAGGAAGAAACACACAAATCGTCTGCTGGTTTTTATGGGTTTGCTGTTTTTACTGTCATTTCTGCCGTGGAATACGCTGAATGCGAAGGCTGCGGTGACATTGAGCCGTAAGAAAATGATCCTGACAGTAAATCAGAAACAGTATCTTCGAGTGAAGGGCCGGCCGGCAGGAAGCACACTGATCTGGCGCTCCAGCAATACATCTGTGGCGACTGTGGCAGGCGGAACGGTGAGAGCAAGAAGACGTGGAAATGCAGTCATCAGCGTTACGGTTATGAGAAATAGAAGACGGGTGGCTGTCCGTACCTGCCGTGTCCGTGTGGCGGAGGTCCCGACCGTGGTTGCTTCTCTTGGTGTCACTGGTGAAGCATCGGAGTATATTGCGGGAATTACTTTTCTGGTTGACGGAAAGAGAAGCATGCTCCTGACCAATAAGCTGGTTCTTCAGACGCCGGGGCAGAGATGGCAGACCCTTTATCTTCTGGATGAAAACCAGATCAGCAGCAGTGGAGGAAATAAGATTTCCTGGCTGAGAGGAAAGACCATTTCCCCATATAATAACAATGACCGGAATATTGAAACTGCTTATTTTGCAAGGAAAGACTTCCGGCCGTTCCGGATTACATCCGCTTCCGGTGCGGTATTTTATTTTTACTATGACGGAATCAAGTACAAGGCTGCAGCGAGGGATCTTGGCAGTTCACTGGATCCTCAGCCCTGCCGCCTGGTTCGCCTGACTCCGGTAAGCCCGGCATAAAAAAACAATGGATAAAAAAGGCTTACAGCCGGATCTCTTCGGAGGTCCGGCTGAATTTTCGCTTGCTTTTTTTCAAAAAATGTAGTTAGATAGTAATTGCGATTTTTTGAAAATACGAAAGTATGTTCTGATGCTTATTTTTTGATAGAGAAAGGAAATAACTATGGCAAAGACGACCACTTACGACGCCAGCAGCATCTCGGTCCTGGAAGGCCTGGAGGCGGTGCGGAAGCGTCCGGGTATGTATATAGGCAGCGTTTCCACCAAGGGACTGAATCACCTGATCTATGAGATCGTGGATAACGCGGTGGATGAACATCTGGCCGGTTACTGTGACCGGATCGAGGTAACGCTGGAGGCGGACGGCTCTGCCACAGTGAACGATAACGGCCGTGGTATTCCGGTGGGAATGCACGAGAAAGGCATGTCCGCGGCCCGGCTGGTATTTACGACCCTTCATGCCGGCGGAAAATTCGACAATGCGGCTTACAAGACCAGCGGAGGTCTTCACGGCGTGGGTTCTTCCGTGGTAAACGCCCTGTCTACTTATCTGGAAATCAAGGTCAGCCGCGACGGCCAGGTGAGCTATGACAAATATGAGCGGGGCATTCCTGTTGTGGAGCTGGAAAACGGCCTCCTTCCGGTCATCGGCAAGACGAGAAAGACCGGTACCTGGGTGCATTTTCTTCCGGATCCGGAGATTTTCGAGAAGACCCGTTTCTCCGCTACCGAGGTAAAAAGCCGTCTCCACGAGACTGCTTACCTGAACCCGAACCTTACGATTGTCTTCACGGACAAGCGGGACGGAAAAAACGAGACCGAGGAGTTTCACGAGCCCGACGGTCTTTCCGGTTTCATCCGTGATATGAATAAGAACAAAGAGACCGTGACGGAGATCATCTATTTCAAAGGGGAGGCCGACGGTATCACCGTGGAGTGCGCCCTCCAATACGTCAACGAGTTTCACGAGACGGTCCTGGGCTTCTGCAACAACATCTACAATGCTGAGGGCGGAACCCACCTCACCGGTTTTAAGACGACATTTACGACGCTGATGAACACTTACGCGAGAGAGCTGGGTGTCCTCAAGGAAAAAGACGACAATTTCACCGGTACGGATATCCGAAACGGTATGACGGCTGTGGTTTCCATTAAACATCCGGATCCCCGTTTCGAGGGCCAGACCAAGACGAAACTGGACAACCAGGACGCGGCCAAGGCCACCGGAAAAGTTGCCAACGAGGAGCTGGTTCTCTATTTTGACCGAAATCTTGAGACCCTGAAAAATGTCCTCGCCTGCGCGGAGAAAGCGGCCAAGATCCGTAAAACCGAGGAGAAAGCCAAGACCAACATGCTGACCCGGCAGAAATATTCCTTCGATTCCAACGGAAAACTGGC
>UMLE01020215.1_pt1 | contig 12333 bp, 8 predicted proteins | sample 1966461 | NCBI WGS metagenome assembly UMLE01 (sample SAMEA4836196, study PRJEB28245) | human gut metagenome | biome: gut microbiome; material: fecal sample | place: Denmark | collected 2008 | reverse complement strand
AGGCCGCTTTTTTCTTTGTCAAAGGCAGTTTCGTGAAAATGACCGAAAGAGGATACCTGATTTGTGAATATCAACAAAAGTTTTCAAAACACTTGATTTTGATTTAGGGGGGGGGGGTATAATGAAATGACAGAAAATTCCTTTGAGAACAAAGCACTCAGCAACCTGGCTGAGACCTGCAATGCGGAAAATGGAACCTACAGGGGAGGTGACAGTGCGGTAGGAATCTGGAGGGTTCCTTGCGGGGAATCCGTTGCAAAAATGCAAATAGTGATGAAAGGAATGAAGAAAGTTGAAACAGAAAAGTCAAAACCGGTTTTTTGCGGCCCTGCTGGCAGTGGCGATGATGCTTCAGATGCTTCCCATGCTGGCTTTTGCGGATGACGCACCCGACGCGTATGCGGTAAAGATCGACGGTAAGGAGGGGAGCTATGCGAAATTGGTGGATGCTGTGAAAGCGGCATCGAGCGGTGATACCATCATCCTTGGCGAGGGCAATTATACACTGTACGGTATCAAAAGCGACGATACGACCAAGGGAAAAAACCTGACCTTTGTGGGGCAGGGGCCTGACAAAACGGCCTGGAATATCGGTGATAAGGTGCCGGACCCGAGCAAGTACGGCACAGAGTATAACGGCGATTACAGCTTTGATGGTGCCAAAACAGTTACCTTCAAAAATATGACGCTTCGCTCTGGCGTGGTGGATTATCTGGGCTTCATCCGTATTGACAATACAGTGGTGGAAAACTGCGTCATCAACGGCAAGACAGACTATTGGGGCTATACCAGTGCAGTGTTCAAGGATACGACCTTCAATGCACCAAGCTCTAATTATGCACTCTGGACGTATTGTTCCCCGACCATGACATTTGATAACTGCACCTTCAATGCGAACGGAAAAGCGATCAATGTTTACACGGATTACAGTGCAGGAGACCATGACATCACGGTTAACTTTAACAACTGCACCGTGAATTCCAACTTCCAGTCCTATGTATCAATGTTCAGTAACAATAAAACTGCGCTGAACATCAACGACAGCAACATGGGCAGCCATAAGTACATCATCAATATCAATGATCCCAAGACCATTACTGCTGCCCGGGATAAAACGACGACCTGCTCGCAGATGTTTGGCTTTGGCGGTAAAGCAGCTACTAACAACAAGGGTAAAACAGATGTATATCTGAACGGTGAGCTGGTCTGGACAAACGGCAAGATGCAGACACACTCCTATACCGATGGTGAGCATGACCAAGCCTTTACCACCACCTATTCGGAGTGGAAAACGATCGATGCACGAAATGAGTGGCGGGATGTAACGAAGACCTGCAACTACTGCGGCTGGTCGGAAACACATAAGGAAGTTGCAAGCGTGTACCGCCTCCAGTACAACCTGAATGAAGGCGTTGGCGACGCAACTGCCAACTACAACGATGCTTTCTACCATGAAAATGAGAGCGTGACGCTTGCAGCGGCTCCCACACGAGAAGGCTACGAGTTTGCTGGATGGCTGAGCCTTAAGGGTAAGCTCTATAAAGCTGGGAGTGCGCTTGAACAACTGACGGGTGATGAGGTGTTTACGGCACAGTGGAAGAAGGATGAGCCTGTCGTCAATCATACCCTGACCGTGACCGGCGGCACCTTTGCTGTGAAAAACGGCGACATTGATGTGACCGATACACTGGAAACCAGCACCGATGAGACCAGCGGCAAGCAGACCTGCCTTGTGCCGGATGGTGCAGAAGTCACCGTGACGCTGGACCAGACGAAGGTTCCCGAGGGTATGGTGTTTGATATCTGGTCTACCGGCGAACTGCCGCTGGATCAGGATTACAAAGCAGAGTCCATTACCTTTACCATGAATGGTGATGTGGATGTGGCCGCACAGTACCGCAGCGCTGACATTGAGGATGGTTCTGATGTTGTTGGCCCCATCATTGTCGGTACGGCTGTTGTGGCTGGCGGCGCACTGGTCGGCTACACGCTGGGCACCGATCTGGTGGGCCAGATGTGGGGTCTGCCTTACTTCCCCAGCAACCGCAGTGCTCTTGCAATGATGCTGTGGGAGGATGCAGGCAAGCCTATGCCGGAATCTGAGATCCTCTACCCCGATGTTGGCCAGGAAGAGCAGGATATGGATCTGCAGCATGCTGCCCGCTGGGCCATGGAGCATGACCTCATGCCTGACCTGAACGATCAGGATACAGAGCTGCCCCCTGAACAGGTAAAGTTCTATCCGGACAACATGGTTACCAAGATCAGCGTGTTGCGTGCTTGGAAGAAGGCACAGGACCTCAAGCAGAACGCGCAGTAAAATTTGACATCCTCTGATATTTCCCAAACACAGCAGGAGCGCCCCACCGGGTCATACCGGCAGAGCGCTCCTGCTGTGTTTTGTTAAGCTTCAGGAAAGGGGAACACACCCCACTCAGCGGCCCACGATGAGGTCGCGGCGGCAGCGCAGGCCGACCGTCAGGAAAGCGCTGTCGCCCAGCTGCCGCAGCACCACCCGCTGGGTGTCGGTCTGGCCCTCGCACAGCAGGGAAAGGTTCAGGGTGGTGGAACCCTTCTCCGTGGTGAGCACCAGCGTGGATACGCCCTGCTCCATCAGGGCCTTCATATCCTGAACGGTGGTGCGGAAAGTGGCGGCACAGTCCGGCACGTCCAGCGTCAGGACACGGCCCTCCTGCCGGGCGGTGTAAAGGACCTGACGGCCCAGCAGGCCCTTGACGGTGTACCGGGCTTCGGTGGTCTTTGCCTCGTCAGCGGAGATCAGCATGATGTCGCCCTGAATGGGGTCACCCTCCGGTGCACCGTAGCCGCCGTAGGCGGGGTCGGTCTCGCCCACAGCAACGTCGCCGCTGTGCAGCGCGATCTCGCCCTGAAGCATCACGCTTTCGTCCTGCGGGGGCAGGTAGCCTGCAACAACGGTGTCATCGGTGGCAGCCGCAGCGGCAGGCTCCTCGGCAAATGCGCCGACGCTCATGGGGATGGCAAGGGACAGCACCAGTGCTGCGGCAATGGCCTGACGGCCCAGCATTGTATTCAGAATCTTCATAAGAAATATACCTCCTGTACTATGGGCGAAAAACCGCCCGTTCTGTAATGAATACGGAACGGGCGGCTTGTTTATTGCAGGGGGAAGGAAATTTTTATGGAACGTTAAACCCCTCAGTCACGCTCCGCGTGACAGGTCCGGGTTGCGGCACCCAGCATCCACTTCGTGTTGTAAACAACACTTGTGTCTTGCTGGCCGCGGCCCCAACAGCAACGCCCTTTATCCGCCACTGGCGGCGGTTGTTACTGTTGCCCCTAATAGTGGGGCCCTTGGCATAAAGGGGAACTCGCAGGGCTCTACGTAGCGCCAGAGCCGCCCCTACTAGGGGCGGTGGCAATGCGAAGCATTGACGGTGGGGTTTAACCTTCCCGGTTCAGGATCTCCATGAACTCATCGCCGGTGATGGTCTCCTTCTGGTACAGATACTGGGCCAGCTCATCCAGCTTTGCGCGGTTGTCGGTCAGGATCTGCACAGCCTTGGCGTGCTGGGCCTTGACCAGCTCCACCACCTTCTGGTCGATCTCGCACTGGGTCTGGGCAGAGCAGGCAAGGGAAGTGTCGCCGCCCAGATACTGGTTGTTGACGGTCTCCAGTGCCACCATGTCAAACTCATCGCTCATGCCGTAGCGGGTCAGCATGGCGCGGGCCAGCTTGGTGGCCTGCTCGATATCATTGGAAGCGCCTGTGGTGATGGAGTGGAACACCACTTCCTCGGCGGCACGTCCGCCGGTGAGGGTGGCGATCTTGTTTTCCAGCTCCTCCTTGTTCATCAGGTAGTGGTTGCCCTCGTCCACCTGCATGGTGTAACCCAGAGCACCCGAGGTGCGGGGGATGATGGTGATCTTCTGCACGGGGGCGGAGTGGGTCTGCTTGGCGGCGACCAGAGCGTGGCCGATCTCATGGTAGGCTACGATGCACTTTTCGTGGTCGGTCAGGATGGAGTTCTTCTTCTGGTAGCCTGCAATGACCACCTCGATGCTCTCCTCCAGGTCAGATTGGGTCACGCTCTTGCGGCCCGCGCGGACGGCCCGCAGCGCGGCCTCGTTGACGATGTTGGCCAGCTCGGCACCGGATGCGCCCGAGGCCATCCGGGCCACGGTGGTAAAGTCGATGCCCGGGGCCAGCGCGACCTTCTTAGCGTGGACCTTCAGGATCTCCTCGCGGCCCTTGAGGTCGGGCAGCTCCACGGGCACCCGGCGGTCAAAGCGGCCGGGGCGGGTCAGGGCAGGGTCAAGGGATTCGGGGCGGTTGGTGGCGGCCAGAATGATGACACCGGTGTTGCCCTCAAAACCGTCCATCTCGGTCAGCAGCTGGTTCAGGGTCTGCTCGCGCTCATCGTTGCCGCCGTACTGGCCGCCGCTGCGCTTTTGGCCAATGGCATCGATCTCATCAATAAACACGATGCAGGGCGCTTTCTCCTTGGCCTGCTTGAACAGGTCGCGCACCTTGGAGGCACCCATGCCCACGAACATCTCCACGAACTCGGAGCCGGAGATGGAGAAGAAGGGCACGTTGGACTCACCGGCCACAGCCTTGGCCAGCATGGTCTTGCCGGTGCCCGGAGGGCCCACCAACAGGATGCCCTTGGGCATCTTGGCACCAATGCTCTCATACTTGCTGGGGTCGTGCAGATAGTTGACGACTTCCTGTAAGTTTTCCTTGGCCTCGTCCTCGCCGGCCACATCCGCAAAGCGGATGCCTGCCGTGGACTGCACATAGACCTTGGCGTTGGATTTGCCCATGCCGCCAAACATCATGGAGCCCGGGCCGCCGCCGGCCTTTTCCATCAGCTTTTTGTTCATCTGGTTGCCGATGGCCGAGAACAGGATGATGGGCAGGACGAACCAGATCAAAAAGCTCAGCACCGGCGAGGACTGTTCCACGATCTCGCTGGAGAAGGTGGCTCCCGCATCGTACAGCCGCTCGGTCAGGCCGGTGTCGTTCATCAGGCCGGTCTTGTAGACCTGCGTCTCGTCCTTATCGGTAAAGATGATCTGGTTGGATTCAATGTCCACACGGCCAATGTTCTTCTCCTCGGTCATGGTCATAAAGGTGCCGTAGTCCACCTCTTTGATCTGGCGCTCCTCCATCCACGGCAGCAGCACAAAGTTGAGGAGCAGCAGCATCAGCAGCACGAGGGCGTAATAGATCGCCAACGGCTTGCGCGGTGTCTTGACTTCTTTCATAGGATTTCCTCCTCGGTAAACGGCCTCGCCCTCTCAGTCTGCTTCGCAGCCAGCTCTCCCAAAGGGAGAGCCTTTGACAAATCGGTCAGGGGCCTTATTCTTTCGATAAGCTTATCTTAACACAACGAAAATTAACAAAAAAGCTTTTCGAGGGCTTGTTTCCAAAAACTTCCCAGTTTCTTAACAAACCCCGAAGCCTGGCGGGAGGGAAGCGGGGGAATGCCCTAAGCAAGTGTCCGCTGGGGTGGGACCCTGTTGCCGCAGGCAATAGGGCGGGCGATGGAATGGCCTGCAACGACAGCGACCGCCGCCAGTGGCGGATGCAGGGAACTGTTGTTGGGGCCGCGGCCAGCAAGACGCAAGCGTAAGCGATGCGAATGCTGGGAGCCGCAACCCGATTTCACTTGCGTGGGCATCCCCCGCTTTCCCAGCGCTCTACGATTCGATACAGAAAGCGCAAAATTTGGAAAATTGTGCCGACCGTGATGTGAATTTGTTTCATTTTTGATATGAGCCAAACTTCTTGACAGCAAATCTGACGTTTGGTACAATAAGCTCACTTTGAAACACAAAGACCAAATGCGTTGACGGGGAAAAAACGATCTTCTTCTGCTTCAGAGAGCTGCCGGGTGGTGCAAGGCAGTGCGGAGGGTTTCGGCTACTGGCCCCTGAGCGGCAGAGCTGAACGGAGAGTAGGCTCTGACGGATGCCCACCGTTACCCGGGCAGCGATTCGCCGCCAAAAGCTGATCGTGTGAGTGGCTGGTTTTCCAGCAAAGAGAGTGGTACCACGGGTGCTCTGTTAGAAAAAAATGACAGGCCCTCGTCTCTCAAGGCTTATCGCCTTGGAGACGAGGGCCTTTTCGTATGTAACTCCTTCAGTCAGATCCTTACGGATCTGCCAGCTCCCTCGGGGAGGGAGCCTCTGGCGAAGCGGGAAACTTTACCGTACTGCCAAGGGCCCCATCTCAGAGGGGGCTGTCACCGTAGGTGACTGGGGGAGTTGGGCAGGAAGAAACCTCAAAAGTGTAATTTGTTTAGGAGGACACGCAAAATGATGGACGCAACCAAGTACGCACCGGGATATTACCCTGTCCCTGCCGGGTATGACAGCTGGGTGAAGAAGGATCACATTGAAAAGGCCCCGGCCTGGTGCAGTGTGGATCTGCGCGACGGCAATCAGGCTCTGATTGTGCCCATGAGCCTGGAGGAAAAGCTGGAATTCTTCCAGATGCTGGTGAAGATCGGCTTCAAGGAGATCGAGGTGGGGTTCCCCGCCGCCAGCGATACCGAGTACGAGTTCCTGCGCACCCTGATCGAGAAAAACATGATCCCGGAGGATGTGACCGTGCAGGTGCTGACCCAGTGCCGTGACCACATCATCCGCAAGACCTTTGAGGCTGTCAAGGGTGCCCCCCGCGCGGTGATCCACTTCTACAACTCCACCTCTGTGGCCCAGCGCGAGCAGGTGTTCCACAAGAGCAGGGAAGAAATCAAGAAGATTGCCACCGACGGCGCAAAGCTGGTCAAACAGCTGAGCCAGGAATACGAGGGCAACTTCCTGTTTGAGTACAGCCCCGAGAGCTTTACCGGCACCGAGGTGGACTATGCCGTGGAGGTCTGCAACGCGGTGCTGGATATCATGCAGCCCACGCCTGGCCGCCCCATGATCATCAACCTGCCCGTTACAGTCGAAATGAGTATGCCCCATGTCTACGCCAACCAGATCGAGTACTGCGACAAGCACCTCAAGTACCGTGACAGCGTGATCATCTCCACCCATCCCCACAACGACCGCGGCACCGGTGTTGCCTGCGCCGAAATGGCCGTTCTGGCCGGTGCTCAGCGCGTGGAGTGCTGCCTGTTCGGCAACGGTGAGCGCACCGGCAATGTGGATGCCGTGACTCTGGCCATGAATCTGTACAGCCACGGCGTAGACCCCAGACTGGACTTTTCCGATATGCCCGAGATCTGCGCTACCTACGAGCGCGTGACCCGGATGCACATCTACGAGCGCACCCCCTACGCCGGTCAGTTGGTGTTTGCAGCCTTCTCGGGCAGCCATCAGGATGCCATTGCAAAGGGCATGGCCTACCGCAAGGAGCGGGGAGAGCACCGCTGGACCTGCCCCTACATCCCCATCGACCCCCACGATATCGGCCGCACCTATGATGCCGATGTCATCCGCATCAACAGCCAGAGCGGCAAGGGCGGCATCGGCTTTGTGCTGGAGCAGAACTACGGCTATAACCTGCCCCCCAAGATGCGCGAGGTGCTGGGCTACAAGGTCAAGAGCGTGTCCGACCACAGCCACAAGGAGCTGAGTGCAGGCGAGGTGCTCCGCATCTTTGAGGAGAGCTTCCTCAACCGCGAAAAGCCCCTCCGTGTGGTGGAGGCCCACTTTGCACAGGTCAACGGCATTACCGCCACGGTCACCCTGGACCTGAACGGTCAGCGCAAGGTGGTCACTTCGGTGGGCAATGGTCGTCTGGATGCTGTGGCCAACGCCATCCAGAGCGCCACCGGGATGGATTTCCATCTGGAAAGTTACTCGGAGCACAGCCTGGACGAGGGCAGCACCTCCCGCGCGGCTTCCTATGTGGGCCTTGCCTGGGGCGATGGCAGCATGACCTGGGGTGCCGGTACCGACACCGATATCATCGTCGCCGGCATCAAGGCACTGGTTTCGGCAATTAACAGTAAGTAAAAATTGAACTCCTTCAGTCACCTGCGGTGACAGCTCCCTCTAAGAGGGAGCCTGTTGCGTAACGGAAAGGCAAAGAGGCCCCCTCCTAGAGGGGGCTGTCGCGTAAGCGACTGGGGGAGTTATAGAAGACAAAAGGAGAGTATCACCATGGGAATGACTCTGACGCAGAAGATTCTGGCCGCACATGCGGGTTTGCCGGAGGTCAAGGCAGGCCAGCTCATCAATGCCAAGCTCGATATCGTGCTGGGCAACGATATCACCACCCCGGTCGCCATCAACGAGTTTGAGAAGGCAGGCTTTGACGGCGTGTTCGACAAGGAGCACATTGCCATCGTGCTGGATCACTTCGTCCCCAATAAGGACATCAAGAGCGCAACCCAGTCCAAGCAGTGCCGAGAGTTTGCCAACAAATATGATATCCTCAACTTCTACGATGTGGGTCAGATGGGTGTTGAGCACGCCCTCCTGCCCGAAAAAGGCATCGTGACCGCCGGTGACTGCATCATCGGTGCCGACAGCCACACCTGCACCTACGGTGCACTGGGCGCATTCTCCACCGGTGTGGGCTCCACCGATATGGCCGCCGGTATGGCCACCGGCATGGCATGGTTCAAGGTACCCTCTGCCATCAAGTTTGTGCTCAAGGGCAAGTTCAGCCCCTGCGTATCCGGCAAGGATCTGATCCTGCACATCATCGGCATGATCGGTGTGGACGGCGCACTGTACAAGTCCATGGAATTCACCGGCCCGGGTGTGGCTTCCCTGACCATGGAGGATCGCCTCTGCGTCTGCAACATGGCCATTGAGGCCGGTGCCAAGAACGGCATCTTCCCTGTGGACGAGGTCACCAGAGCGTATCTGAACGGCCGCAGCCAGCGCACCCCGGTCTACTACGAGGCCGACCCGGATGCCGAATACGAAAAGACCATCGAGATCGACCTGGACAAGCTGGAGCCCACGGTCAGCTACCCTCATCTGCCGGAGAACACCCACCCCGCCAGCGAGGGAAAGGACATCCGGATCGATCAGGTGGTCATCGGCAGCTGCACCAATGGCCGTCTGGAGGATATGGAGGCCGCTTACAACATCCTCAAGGGCAAGCACATCGCCAAGGGCGTGCGGGGTATCATCATCCCGGCCACCATGGCGGTTTATAAGGAATGCATCCTGCGCGGCTGGACCGAAGCCTTTATTGATGCGGGCTGCATCGTGTCCACCCCCACCTGCGGCCCCTGCCTGGGCGGCTACATGGGCATCCTGGCCGAGGGGGAGCGCTGTGTCTCCACCACCAACCGCAACTTTGTGGGCCGCATGGGCCATGTCAAGAGTGAAGTCTATCTGGCAAGCCCGGCCACTGCCGCTGCCAGCGCCCTGACCGGCTATATCACCGACCCCCGCACGGTCTGATCGAAAAGGAGAAACAACGATGAACGCAAAAGGTTCTGTTTTCAAATACCCGGATAACGTGGATACCGATGTCATCATTCCGGCCCGCCACCTGAACACCCAGGACCCCAAGGAGCTGGCCAGCCACTGCATGGAGGACATCGACAAGGACTTTGTCCGGAACGTCAGGGACGGCGATGTTATGGTGGGCGGCTGGAACTTCGGCTGCGGCTCCTCCCGTGAGCACGCACCGCTGTGCATCAAGACCGCCGGCATCTCGGTCGTGATCGCCAAGAGCTTTGCCCGCATCTTCTACCGCAACAGCATCAACATCGGTCTGCCCATCATGGAGTGCCCCGAGGCTGTGGATGCCATCAGCGCAGGGGATACCGTCAGCGTGGATTTTACTACCGGCCTCATCACCGATGAGACCACCGGCAAGACCTTCCAGGCGGAACCCTTCCCGCCGTTTATCCAGAAGATCATTGCCGACGGTGGCCTGATGAAGTCGCTGACCAAGAAATAAACCCCACCGTCAATGCTGACGCATTGCCACCGCCCCTAGTAGGGGCGGCTCTGGCGTTGCGGAAAGCTCTGCGAGTTCCCCTTTATGCCAAGGGCTCCCCATACTAGGGGAGCTGTCGCGCAAGCGACTGAGGGGTTTGGGTAAGAAGCTGTTGAGGAGAATTTAGAACTATGGAAAAAAACATTGCTGTCATCTGGGGCGACTGCTCCAGCCCCGAGATCGTGAAACAGACCATCCGGGTGCTTGATAAGGTGGCTGAAAAGTACGGCCACACCTTCCACTATACCGATGCCGCCATGGGCGGCGAAGCCATTGACAAGTACGGAGACCCGCTGCCCCAGCATGAGCTGGACAAGTGCCTTGCTGCCGACAGTGTCCTGCTGGGTGCCGTGGGCGGCCCCAAGTGGGAGGGCCTGCCCGGTGAGCAGCGCCCGGAAAAGGGCCTGCTGCGCCTGCGCGCGGGCATGGGCCTGTACTCCAACAACCGCCCCGCCAAGATCTGGCCCCAGCTGGCCCCGGCCAGCCCCCTGAAGCCTGAGATCGTGGCACAGGGCATTGACTTCATCATCGTGCGGGAGCTGATCGGCGGCGTGTATTTCGGCAAGCACGAGACCCACACCCTCGAGAACGGCGAAAAGCAGGCCATCGATTCCATGCCCTACTCTGAGCACGAGATCGAGCGCATCGGCCGCATCGGCTTCGAGACCGCCCAGAAACGCCGCAAAAAGCTCTGCTGTGTGGATAAGGCCAACGTGCTGGATACCAGCCGCCTGTGGCGCAGTGTGATGCACCGCCTGCAGGCCGAGTACCCGGACGTGGAGTACAGCGAGATGTTCGTGGACAACTGTGCCATGCAGATCGTAAAGAACCCCGCGCAGTTCGATGTCATCGTCACTGAGAATATGTTCGGCGATATCCTCTCCGATGAGGCCTCCATGATCACCGGCTCCATCGGCATGATCCCGTCCTCCTCTTTGGGTGATGGCACCCGGGGCCTGTACGAGCCCATTCACGGCTCGGCCCCCGACATTGCGGGCAGGGATATCGTCAACCCCACCGCCTGCATCCTCTCTGCCGCCATGATGCTGCGCTACTCCTTTGGCATGACTGAGGAGGCCGATGCCATTGAGAACGCTGTGAACAAGGTGCTGGACAAGGGCCTGCGCACGGCAGACAACATGAGCGAAGGCTGCACCTGCCTGGGCTGCACCGCCATGGGCGATGCGATCCTGGCCGAGATCTGATCTGAAATGAATCGCCCTCTCTGTCAGCGTGAACGCGCTGCCACCTCTCCCGAAGGGGGAGCTGGCAAGGCCTGCGGCCTTGACTGAGAGGGCATTTTCGTTCTCCCAAAAACAAAAATGCAAACTTTTTGCAAATTCCTCTTGCAATTTGCATCCGAAGCGTGTATAATCTCCCTTGCACGAAAATGCAAATTGATTGCAATTTACTGCGATAAAGCACATTACAGTTGTTTTTGGAGTATCAAATGGAATTGTTTCTGGATGTTCTGGGCGAATCTCTGGTGGACACCGCCAAGATGCTGCCCTTCCTGTTTTTGGCCTATCTGTTCATTGAATATGTGGAGAACCGCCACGGCGAGCGCATCGAAGCCATCCTGGCGGGGGGTGGGCGCTGGGGCTCTGTTCCGGCGGCACTGCTGGGCTGTGTGCCACAGTGCGGTTTCTCTGCCATTGCGTCCAATTTCTATGCGTCCCGGGTCATCAGCCTGGGCACGCTGATGGCCGTGTTCCTCGCCACCAGTGATGAAGCGGTTCCGCTGCTGGTCTCCATGCCTGCCTACTGGGATAAGCTGGTGCTGCTCATGGTCATCAAGGTGCTCTACGCCATTGCGGTGGGCCTGGTGCTGGATTTTGTGCTGCGCGGGGTGTTGCCGCGTTCGCTGCGAGGCGGCTACACCGGCAGCGCGGATGAGATCGACTGCCACGAGGAGCACAGCGATGAGGAGGGCAAGCCCGCCCCCATCTGGAAAGCCGCCCTTCGCCACACGCTGGAGATCTTCGTGTTCATCTTTGTGTTCAGTTTGGTGTTCGGCCTCATTGTGGAGGGCGTGGGTGAGGATGTCTTTGCCGACGCTCTGGGCCGGATGGGCTTCTTCCAGCCGGTGGTGGCCGCACTGGTGGGGCTGATCCCCAACTGTGCCGCCAGCGTCCTGCTGACCCAGCTCTATGTGGAGGGAGCCCTCCGCTTTTCCAGTCTGGTGGCGGGGCTGTGCACCGGCGCGGGCGTGGGCCTGGCCGTTCTCTGGCGGGCAAACCCCTCCTGGAAGCAGAACCTCTTTATCACCGGCCTGACCTGGGCTGCCGGTGCGGCTGTGGGTGTTGGGATCCAGATCGTGGTAGCCATTTTCGGTTAAAGTAAAATATTCAGTCAAAACGCCGTTTCGGGATATCCCGGAGCGGCGTTTTGTGTTATACTAGACAGTATCAAAACGATAAAATGGT
>UMLE01000520.1_pt1 | contig 12485 bp, 10 predicted proteins | sample 1966461 | NCBI WGS metagenome assembly UMLE01 (sample SAMEA4836196, study PRJEB28245) | human gut metagenome | biome: gut microbiome; material: fecal sample | place: Denmark | collected 2008 | reverse complement strand
ATCATCAATATTCACCCATCATTGATCCCATCATTTTGCGGAACAGGCTATTATGGATTGAAGGTTCATGAGAAAGCCTTGGCAAGGGGAGTTAAAGTTTCTGGAGCAACCGTTCATTTTGTCGATGAAGGAACGGATACAGGTCCGATCATTGCCCAGAAGGCAGTAGAGATCAAACAGGGAGATACTCCAGAAGTTCTTCAGAGAAGAATCATGGAGCAGGCAGAATGGGTTATTATGCCGAAAGCCATTGATGACATTGCTAATGGAAGGATCAAAGTCGAAGAAGGAAAAGTCATTTATCTATAAATCATTCAGATCACGAAAGAAAGGAAATGAAAGATGAAAGTTTTAATCGTAGGAAGCGGTGGAAGAGAACACGCGATCGCATGGTCTGTCGCTAAAAGCCCAAAAGTAGACAAGATTTATTGTGCACCAGGAAATGCAGGAATTGCTGAATTTGCGGAATGTGTAAATATCAAAGCAATGGAATTCGATAAACTGGTTGCATTTGCGAAAGAAAATGCAATTGATCTTACGATCATTGGAATGGATGATCCATTAGTTGGTGGTGTTGTCGATGCATTTGAATCAGAAGGACTGCGTGTTTTTGGACCAAGAAAGAATGCAGCGATCATCGAAGGTTCCAAAGCATTTTCTAAAGATCTGATGAAGAAATATAAGATTCCAACAGCTGCATATGAGAATTTTACAGATCCAGATGAAGCTATCAAATATTTAGAAACAGCTAAGATGCCAATCGTATTAAAAGCGGATGGATTAGCACTTGGAAAAGGTGTATTGATCTGTAACACATTAGAAGAAGCTAAAGAAGGTGTTAAGACATTAATGCTTGACAAACAGTTTGGTGATGCTGGTAATGAAATCGTTATTGAAGAGTTTATGACAGGAAGAGAAGTATCTGTTCTGGCATTCTGTGATGGAAAAACGATCAAATGTATGACATCCGCACAGGACCATAAACGTGCTAAAGATGGAGATCAGGGACTTAACACAGGAGGAATGGGAACATTCTCTCCAAGTCCATTCTACAATGATGAAGTAGAAGCATTCTGTGAAAAATATGTCTATCAGTCAACGATCGATGCGATGGCTTCTGAGGGAAGACCATTTACAGGAATTTTATTTACAGGATTGATGATCACAGAAGACGGACCCAAAGTCTTAGAATACAATGCACGTTTTGGAGATCCAGAAGCACAGGTTGTTCTTCCAAGAATGAAGAATGATATCATCGACGTGATGGAAGCCTGCATTGATGGAAAATTATCTGATGTAGAATTGGAATTCGAAGATAATGCAGCAGTATGCGTTGTTTTAGCATCTGACGGATATCCAGAGAAATACGATAAAGGATTCGAAATCAAAGGATTAGATACATTCAAAGACAAAGATGGATATTATGTATTCCACGCTGGAACAAAGTTTGATGGTGATAAGATCGTGACAAATGGAGGACGTGTCTTAGGTGTTGTAGCAAAAGGAGAAAATCTAAAGGCTGCAAGAGCAAATGCTTACAAAGCAACAGAATGGATTGATTTTGCAAACAAATATAAGAGAAATGACATCGGAAAAGCAATTGATGAAGCATAATCTTTAAAGGATGATCATATAAAAAGGATGGCTGAGAAATCAGCCATCCTCAGACTGTAGACAAACTAGGTGCTGGGATCATCCCAGCACCATTTTTTCCTTTAAAGTTAAATTGTATCCAAAAATTTCTTAGAAATCTTCGCTTTTGTCCATTTAGCAATCCGTTCTTACCAAGAAATCTTGCCAGTTTTTTTAGATTCATACATGCAAAAGTAAGCCCGGCTTTCATTTCCATCCGTGCTTTTCCTATGTATTGTGTATATCGAAATCCATGGTGTTCTTTTGCTGTTCCAAAGATTCTTTCTATCGTTTCTTTTCGTTTCTGATAGATTGCTTTATTCCCTCTTACATGTCGGATATCTTCTGCTTTTTCTATATATATTTCCCAAACATGACGTGCTATCACTTTTACATGATTCTTGCTTTCTGTACATTTGGATATCTGTGGACATTTTTCACATTGATATCCACAGCTTTTATATTCTCTGTATCCATCCCTGTTTGTGGTACTGTATCTTAAAATCTGATTTTCTGGACAGATGTAACAATCATAGTATTCATCATAAACATATTCATATTTCTTAAAAAATCCCTCTTTTGTCATAGGACGTTTATATGGAAACAATGGTTCAATCCTATCTTTCAGAAGTTGTCTGGCAATCGCTGGTGTCTTGTATCCTGCATCTGCCACGATCATTTCTGGTTCAAAACTTTTCACCTTTTCATAGATTGTTTGAAATGTTCGGCTGTCATGTTCATTTCCAGGATGAACACTATATCCAAGGACCCATCCGTGTTCATCACATGCCGTTTCTACTGCATATGCAAAAACATGTTTATGTTCTCCTTTGCGAAACCATCCGCTTTCTGGATCTGTAATACTGCTCTTTTTGGTTTTTACATCGTCTGGTATCTGTTCAAGCTCATTATATTGATCATTCCCGGGTGTGGGAGGTGTTGGCGGATTCTTCTTATTTTTATCTTTTAGAGGTTTTTTCCCATGTGCCTGTCGGTCTTCATTGATCTCTTTTTGTAATTCATCTTCATACCAGAGTGCCTGTTCATGAGCAACTCTTTTTCGCATTTTTTTACTGTTGGCACATGCTTTTACATGAGTTGCATCAACAAAGATCTCGTCCGTATTGATCAACTTATACTTCATACATTCTTCCAGAATCTTTGAAAATATCTGTTCAAAAAGATCCGTGTCTTTAAATCGGCGGGAATAGTTCTTTCCAAACGTTGAAAAATGCGGTACAGGATCCAGCATATCCAGACCAAGAAACCAACGGTAGGCAACATTTACTTCAATCTCTCGGATCGTCTGACGCATACTTTTGATTCCATAAAGATATTGAATAAATGGAATTTTAATGAGCATAACAGGATCCATACTTGGACGACCATTGTTTTGACAATATTTATCTTCTACAAGATCGTAAATAAAGTTCCAGTTGATTGCTTTATCAATCAATCTTAGCATATGATCCTGCGGAACCATGGAATCCATTGAGAACATCATCATCTGTTCTCGTTTCTTGTCTGCATTTTTCGTCATCATAAAAAACACCGCCTTTCTGATAATTCTATTATACCAGAAGAACAGTGCTCATAGTAAAAGTCCCGGCAAATACCGGGACTTTGTCTACAGTCTGAAAGAGCCGGTCATCCGGCTCTTTTTATGTCTGAGATATGTAATCTATTTGCATAAAATGCGAAGAACTTTAACAAATTTTTCTTTGTCGTCTGTAGAGAATTTTTCCAATAGACGAAGAATTTCTTTGTTCAGTACATCATCTTTTTCACCATTTTCATCTGATTCTGGACGAAGAAGATAATCAATAGATACATTCAGAAGTTTTGCGTAATAAGATAGTACACGAAGGTTCATCTTTACGCGGTCATTTTCAATGTTGCTGATGAATGCAACTGTTACATCGAGTGCATCAGCGATCTGTTCTTGAGTGTACCCTGCCTGCTTACGCAGAGTTTTCATTCTTTTACCAACATTGGTATAGTCAATTTGATACATGGTTATAAATTTCCTTTCTTCATATCTCATATAGTAATAACATTAAGTATTATAATATAAAAAATTATAAAAAGTAATATTCATTCAGTATATTTGATATATTTTCAAGTGTGAAGCTTTTGAAATATACCTTGAAAAATTACTTATTACAAGATACAATATTATAATAATACAAAAATTTGAAGAGGTAAAGGCTATTATGAAATTATCAATGGAGAAAATCGTTAACCTTGCCAAGGTACGTGGATTTGTATATAGCGGTTCAGAAATTTATGGAGGACTTGCTAATACATGGGACTATGGAAACCTTGGTGTAGAACTTAAGAACAATGTAAAGAAAGCTTGGTGGAAGAAGTTCATTCAGGAAAGTCCATATAATGTAGGAATTGATGCTGCAATCTTAATGAACCCTCAGACATGGGTTGCATCAGGACATCTTGGTAACTTCTCAGATCCATTAATGGATTGTAAAGAATGTCATGAACGTTTCCGTGCAGATAAACTGATCGAAGATTATATGCAGGAACATGGAATGGAGATCGAAGGATCTGTGGATGCATGGTCCAAAGAAGAGATGGAAAGCTTCATCAATGAGCATGATGTTGTATGCCCAACTTGTGGAAAGAAGAACTTTACAGAGATCCGTCAGTTCAACCTGATGTTCAAGACATTCCAGGGTGTTACAGAAGATGCGAAGAATACAGTTTACTTACGTCCTGAGACAGCACAGGGAATTTTTGTAAACTTCAAGAATGTTCAGAGAACATCAAGAAAGAAGATCCCATTTGGAATCGGACAGATCGGTAAATCTTTCCGTAACGAGATCACACCAGGAAACTTCACATTCCGTACTCGTGAGTTCGAACAGATGGAATTAGAATTCTTCTGTGAACCAGACAAAGATTTAGAATGGTTTGAATATTGGAAGAATTACTGCATCAACTGGTTACAGACACTTGGAATCAAAGAAGATGAGATGAGAGTGCGTGACCACGAGAAAGAAGAGTTATCTCACTATTCTAAAGCAACATCCGACATTGAATTTATGTTCCCATTCGGATGGGGTGAATTATGGGGTATCGCAGACCGTACAGATTATGACTTAACTCAGCATCAGAATACATCTGGTGAAGATTTAACATATTTTGATGATGTGAACAAAGAACGTTACATCCCATATGTGATCGAACCTTCTCTTGGAGCAGACCGTGTAACACTTGCATTCTTATGCTCTGCATATGATGAAGAAGAATTAGAAGGCGGAGATACAAGAACAGTTCTTCATTTCCATCCAGCATTAGCACCTGTTAAGATCGGTATCTTACCATTATCTAAGAAGTTAAGCGATGGTGCTATGAAGGTTTATGAAGAATTAGCGAAAGAATATAACTGTGAATTCGACGAACGTGGTAATATTGGTAAGCGTTATAGAAGACAGGATGAGATTGGAACACCTTACTGTGTAACATTCGATTTCGATTCTTTAGAAGATGGAGCTGTTACAGTTCGTGACCGTGACACAATGGAACAGGAACGTGTTAAGATTGAAGATCTGAAAGCATATTTTGCAGAAAAATTTGCATATTAATAAGAATGAGAATCCGGGGGAATATCAATATCTCTCCGGATTTTTTCATAGGAAATAGAATGAATGATGGAGGGCAGGATGATGAACAAAAACTATGATTTTTCTTACACACAGGACAGGGAATTATCCTGGTTGAAATTTAATGAGCGTGTTTTAAGAGAAGCAGATAAAAAAAACGTTCCTATTTTTGAACGTCTGAAATTTTTAGAGATATTTACGAACAATCTGGATGAATTTTTTATGGTCAGAGTGGGCAGCATTCATGAAATGAGTCTGATCCATGATAATCACAGAGATATCCGTTCGGATCTGACCCCAGAAGAACAGTTAGATGAGATCGCAAAACATGTCAGACCACTGTATGAATTAAGAGATAAGATCTTTGCAAAAGTATCCGGAGAACTAGCAGACAAGAAGATCAAACGCTGTCAGATCGAGGAATTAGAAAAAGAGGAAAAGAAAAGATTAAAGACATATTATGAGGCGATGATACTGCCAGTACTTTCTCCGATCGTGATCGGGAAACAGCATCCATTTCCTCATATTCCGAATAAAGTATTGCAGATCGGATTGATCTTAAAGAAGAAAGAAAAGATCTCTTTTGGGATCATTGGACTTCCAAAAGATGTGGAGCGTATGATCTTTCTATCAGGGGAAGGAAGAAGATATGTACTTTTAGAAGACATCATTTTGTATTTCTGCGATGAATTATTTGAGAATTATACGGTAGAAGAAAAGGCAGTTTTATGTATTACAAGAAGTGCTGATATCAATCCAGATGATGAGATTTATGAATCAACAGATGATTATCGTACACATATGAAGAAGATCATTAAGATGAGGGCCAGATTAAAACCAGTTCGCTTAGAAATTGAGGGCAATCGTCATAAAGAGATTAAAAAATACCTCTCAGAACGTTTAAATATTTCAGAACAGGACATCTTTAAAAGCCAGGCGCCATTGGATTTAAAATATGTTTATAAGCTGACAGATAAAGTGTCAAAAGAAGAGAGAAAAAATGGATGCTATCGTCCATTTGTACCAGCGTTAAACAGAGATTTTATTCCAGGAGTCAGTGTGACAAAACAGATTCTTGAGGAAGATAAATTATTATCCTTTCCGTTTGACAGCATGGATACATTTATTGAATTATTGAAAGAAAGTGCAAAGGATAAAGAAACTCTTTCTATCAAGATCACCATTTATCGTTTGGCAAGGCAGGCAAGGATCGTCAAATATCTATGTGAGGCAGCGGAAAATGGAAAAGAAGTTCTTGTATTGATGGAACTTAGGGCAAGATTTGATGAAGAAAATAACATCAATTATTCTGAAATCTTAGAAGAAGCTGGTTGTAAGGTTATGTATGGAATGGAAGATTACAAAGTTCATTCTAAAGTTTGTCTGATCACGAAGAAAAACAGTCGTGGAATTTATTACATCACACAGATCGGAACAGGAAATTACAATGAAAGTACATCGAAATTATATACAGATTTAAGCCTTATGACAGCATCCGAAGAAATTGGACATGATGCATCTGTTTTCTTTCACAATATGGCAACATTTAATCTTCAAGGAACGTATAAACATCTTCTTGTGGCACCATCAAGTCTTCAGGATGGGATCATAAAAAGGATTGAACGTGAAAAAATGAAAGCAGAAAGCTTTCAGCCATGTGGGATCTTTATGAAAATGAACTCTTTAACAGATCGTAAGATCATCGATGAGTTATCGAAGGCGTCAAATGCAGGAGTTCCGATATTTCTGCTGATTCGTGGAATCTGCTGTATTCGTCCTGGAATCCCAGGGAAGACAGAGAATATCCGTGTAGAAAGCATTGTCGGAAGATTTCTGGAACATTCAAGGATTTATGCATTTGGAGTTGGAGATGATACAGAGATTTATATTTCATCTGCGGATATGATGACAAGGAATACAAGAAGAAGAGTTGAAGTCGCAGCACCGATCTATGATCCAAGGTTAAAACAAAGAATCCTGAAGATGATCAATGTGATGAAGCAGGATAACATTCAGGCACAGGTACTGCTTTCCAACGGAGAATATACAACTAAGAAAAAACGTGAAGATAATATGAATTCACAGATCCACTTTTTAAATGAAGCAAAAAGACTTGCTCCAAAAGAGAAGACACAAAAACAAAATTTTTTCTATCAGGTAAAGGGAATATTTTTTGGAAAGAAAAAATTAAGAAAAAAATAGCTCGCAATTTATCTATAAAATAGGGTATACTATATCTGACTAAAATGCCAGCATTCAAGGAGGGATAGAACCATGAGAAAAATTATTTTTAACAAAAAGTTTTTAGCCATTGTAGGAATCTGCTTATCTGTAGCAGGAGGATTTGCGATCAAACAGAAGATCACGACCAAAGCTTCTGATCACAGTTTTGAAGTCAATGGAATGAATGTCAGCATTCAGCAGTGTGAAGGAAAATCTGAGGAGATCATGGAAGAAGATCTAGATGAAACAATCTCTAATGAGGTAATGGCACTGGAAGAAAAAGGACATAATTACGAGATCGGAGATACGATCGAGACAGAAGAAGTAGCGTTTGTACCAATGACAAAAGAAATTGATGATGAGACAGCATACAATGCATTTGGGACGATCACATCAAAGAGCGGAAATAACTATGTTATTGTCGTGAAATCAGAAAAAGAACTGACACAAGATAATTTAGAAACTGTCGCTGAAGCAGTGAAAGAACAGGTAAAATAAAACATATGATCGTGGAGGCAGAGATGATTTTAATTAAGAATGCAAGAGTGATGGATCCAGAAAGCGGATTCGATCAGGTAACAGATATTTTATTAGACGGGAAGAGGATCAGACAGATCGGTAAGGTAGATGATGTCTCTGGCATTGAACAGGTCATTGATGCTTCCGGGATGATCGCAGCCCCTGGATTGATTGATGTACATGTACATTTCCGCGATCCGGGATTTACATATAAGGAAGATTTACAGACAGGTTCTGCTGCGGCAGCAGCTGGTGGATTTACGACGGTAGTATGTATGGCAAATACAAAGCCTGTCGTGGATTCTGTGGATATTTACAAAGAGATCGAAGACAGATGTGAACAACTTCCGATCAAAGTATGGCAGGCAGCAGCTGTGTCCAAAGGATTTGAAGGAAAAGAATTAACAGACATGGATGCACTCTATGAAGCAGGGGTTCGTGGATTTACAGACGATGGAATTCCACTGATGGATGAGAAGCTCGTAGAAGAAGCCATGAAGAAAGCCAAAGAATTAGATGTACCGATCAGTCTTCATGAAGAAGATCCTGCATATATTAAACAGCCAGGAGTGAACCAGGGAAAAGTCTCCGAACAGTTAAATTATGGTGGAGCTTCTTACCTGGCAGAAGCCGTGATGGTAAAGAGAGACTGTGAATTAGCAGTCAAAACAGGAGCGAAAGTCGATATTCAGCATATCAGCTCTGGTGTTGCGGTAGATTACGTGAAAGAAGCCAAAGAAAAAGGTGCGAATGTTTACGCAGAGGCGTCTCCACACCATTTCACGTTGACAGAAGAGGCCGTATTAAAATACGGAACACTGGCAAGAATGAACCCGCCACTTCGAACAGAAGAAGACCGTCAGAGGATCATCAAAGGATTACAGGAAGGTACGATCGAGATCATTGCGACAGACCACGCCCCACACTCCAAAGAAGAGAAAGACAAACCATTAGATCAGGCACCAAGTGGCATTACAGGAATCGAGACATCGCTGGCACTTGGAGTCACAGAACTTGTGGAGAAAGGATATCTTTCTATGATGCAGCTTCTGGAGAAGATGACGGTCAATCCAGCAAAACTATATAATATGGAACAAGGAAGATTGCAGGAAGGGAAACCTGCGGATGTTGTCTTGTTTGATCCAGAGGAAGAATGGGAAGTCAAGGAATATAAATCCAAAGCAACGAACTCTCCATTTACAGGATGGAAATTAAAAGGAAAAGTAAAATATACGATCTGTGATGGCAAGATCATAGAATTATAATGTATACAAGAAGAAAACAAAATCATTAAGAATTATGTAGAAGAATCTTAAGATTTTGTTTTCTTTTTTGATGCTTTTTCTTTGTATAATAAAGTTGAAAACAATAAGATAGGAGACAATAAGAGAATAAGGAGGAACAAAGATGAGAAAGTGTGGAAAAGGTACTTTACTATTGATGAGTGCTGTTATGGCAACATCGTTGTTTACAGGGTGTGGGAAGGGTAAGAGTAGTCAGGCACAGAAAAATGAAGTCTATGCAACGATCAAAAAAAGCGATCAGTCAGCATCTGCAGCACAGATCTGTGCCTGGCTTTCTTACAGGGCAAAAAATAATAGGTTGTTTCAGAATGAAGGAATAGAATTGTCGTATTGCTCAGATAACCTTGCCGTATTTTCAGACTCTGTCGGAAGTGTGATCTATGATAGAACAAAGAAGAAAGTTATTGCTGCGGTAGATCTTGACAAAATCGGATGTGATCATTTCTACAGTGAAGGAGATGAAGAAAATCCAGGACTTGAGACGGCTATAAAGGTGTCAAAAGATCAGAAATGGATGATCATTTACAATCAATTACAAGGAAAAGTAAACGGAAATATTTATGCATATTCACTCAAACGGTGTGATAACATGAAATTTGCAAAAATCACGCCATCCAAACAGATCAGTGAAAAAGACAAATTGTATCAGACGATCATCAAAGATCATAAACATACACAAAAAGAATCGGACAGTATACCTGGAAAGATCGGAGATAAGATCCGTGCAATGGATGTCTCAGCAAGTAAGTATGCATATCAGTGGAAAGATTCCAAAGGAATCAGAAAACAATCGGTGTTAGTGGTAGACAAAGACGGCCTAAAACTATATACTTTATCAGGAAAAGAAAACCAGCCAGACATACAAAGTGAAATGGTAGATCTTAAAACATCCGACAAAATAAAACTTAATACCCAACTTCCAGAATACGAATATACAGGGAAAGATTTAAGGATCAAGGCAGTCTTTGATGAGACAAAAAAGAAATCTGACGAAGATAAAGAAGAAGGACTTGTTACAATCCCAATGCTGAATATTTATAAGATCGTTGAAACAAAATCCGGAGCAGAAGTTTATGCGAACTTCTGGAGTGAAACATATTATCGTTATGGAAGTCTGTTAAAGAACTACTCTGGTGGAAGTTATCCAGGGGTCATGTATCTGAAGAAAACAAAAGACGGCTATCGAGTAACCAAGACAAGATACGCAGAAGATGGAGAATCTCTGGAGAGATCGATCCGGAAGTTATGTAAAGGATATCCTGATGTTGCAATAAGGATGATGAAGGATTCTGTCACACAAAATCAGAGAAAGAAAGTATTACAAAAATATGTTAGTCAGAATAAATTAAAGATCAAAGCTTACAAAGAGTATGGATGGCAGTATGTAAATTTATAAAGAAGGAGTAAGTAAATAATATGAAACTTACATTGAAAAAAACGATCGCAAGTATCTTGTGCATCAGCATGATCCCATCTATGATGACAGGATGCAAAAAGGAATCGACATCATACAGCCATACAGATTTTGCAATGGGAACTGTAACGAACATTACACTCTATGGAACAAGTGATGATCTGGAACAGACAGAACAAAAGATCATCGACATGGAAAAGAAACTTGAAAAACAACAATTGTCATGGAGATTAAAAAGTTCCCAGGTTTCAAAAATCAATCAGAAATTAGAACAAAACAACGGAAAAACAAAAGTCACAGGGAATCTTAAAAACTGGTTACAACAAGCGATCAAGATCAGTCAGGATTCCTATGCAGACGGAAGAAACACGGTAGATCCAACGATTGGAGCATTAACAAAACTTTGGGATTTTGAATCAAGCGATCCCAAAGTACCAGATGCAAATAAGATCAAGAAAGCGATTAGCGGAGATCTGTCAGAAAACAGCCAGCATGTCACAGTCAAAGACAACGGAGAAATCCTTGCATGCGACAAAAATACCAAGATAGACCTTGGAGCCTATGGAAAAGGAATCGGAACCGACGAAGCCATTAAGATGATCAAAAAAGACAAAGAAATCACAGGAGCCATGGTAGCCCTAGGAGGAAGCATTGTAGTTTATGGAGAAAAATCTGACGGCTCCGACTGGAACGTAGGGATCCAAGATCCAAACGGCAAAGACGGAGAAGTCCTAGGAGGGATCAAAGTCAAAAGTGGCACAAGCATTTCAACATCTGGAGATTATGAAAAAACATTTACAGATAAAAAGACAGGCAAACGCTACTTCCATATCTTAGATTCCAAAACAGGATACAGTGTAAAAACAGACATCAGATCTTGCACGATCATCTGCGATTCAGGAATCAACGCAGACGGACTATCTACAGCATGTTTCAGTTTAGGAGTAAAGAAAAGCCAGAAATTGTTAAAGAAATATAATGCAAAGGCTGTTTTTGTAGATAAAAACAATAAAGTATATGTAAGCGATGGAGTGGAATTTACATTAACAGCAAAAAATTATAAAATTGTATGAGTTGAAGGTCGTCGAGTATTTAGAGAAAAAATAAAAGATAGCATGTGTGCAACACGAATTCCATTGACGGAGTTTTGACAGAACGCTTATCCGCTGGATCTCCTGCGATAACTCGCGTTGAAAATTACTGAAACCAGTAGTCTTTGACGCTCAAACAATCGCCCGATCCAGCTGCGATTCTATCAAAACTCCTATGGAATTCGATCGTTGCTCACATGCTATCTTTTATTTTTTCTCTAAATACCTGAAGACTTTCAATCATAAAATTAAAAGAATTCAAGCTGGTGGATGTATGTTAAACGTGATTGCTTTTTGATTTATGTGGTGGTAGACAGGAAGTTATTATAAACACCAATACAGTAAAACATACACACTCCGTAGAAGTTTGAATAACGTAAATTATTTGAATATTATAAAAAGAGATCATGTGTCGGCAACCGTACGAACACGTCTGCACTTAGCGAGTGGATGGTCGAATGACCATTCAGGAGCTTAGTACAGCTACGTGAGAGTCCGAACGAAAGTGGGTTGCAGACACATGATCTCTTTTTATAATATTCCACCAATAATTTCCGCTATTCAAAATTTTACATTTAACAAAAACTTTACACAACTCTTCTTTTTGATTTTACATTTCCAAAGTAACATAATATCTGTAATTGATACGAACACAAAGTTCAAAAGGAGAGAAAGAACTATG
>UMLE01010785.1_pt1 | contig 12630 bp, 10 predicted proteins | sample 1966461 | NCBI WGS metagenome assembly UMLE01 (sample SAMEA4836196, study PRJEB28245) | human gut metagenome | biome: gut microbiome; material: fecal sample | place: Denmark | collected 2008 | reverse complement strand
GGCAAGACCATCGCCGGCACCGGCACCATAGACAAGGACGGCAAAGTCGGCAGAATCGGCGGCATAGAGCTGAAGATGCTTGGCGCCAAGCGCGATGGCGCCACATGGTTCCTGGCCCCCGCGTCGAATTGTTTGGATGTGGCCGGCCGCGTGCCGGATGGTCTGCGCGACGTCAAGGTCGCCACGCTGAACGAGGCGTATCAGGCGTTGGTGGCCATCGGCAAGGGGCAGGCCGACGATTTGCCTCATTGCGAGGCATGACACGCGCGGCCAGTCGTTGTTTCTGGTGAGACGACTCGCATGGGTCTGCCCACAATGCGGCGATTTTCGGCCGCGTTAACGCATTTGTTCGCGAAGACTTGCTAATGTGTCCCCTGTGAATCAAACGGCATCACAGAACGCTGAAGAATTTGGTTTCGAGCCCGGCGATATCGTCCAGGAGTGGCTCTGGGACGACGACGTGGACGATTCCATTCGTGCCCAGATTGAAGAGCTCACGGGCGAGGATCTCGTGGACGAGGACTACGACTCCGCTGTGGACGGCGTCATCGTATGGTGGCGCGACGGCGATGATGAGGACGAATTGTCCGATACGATCGTTGACGCCTACGCGGTACTGGGCAATGACGGCCCGCTGTGGATACTGACTCCCAAGCCCGGCCGCCCGGGTGCCGCCAGCTCGTCCACCGTGCAGTCCGCTGCACAGACCGCCGGTATGAACGCCGCCACCCCGCTGACCGTCAGCTCGGACTGGAACGGCATCCGCCTGCGCGCATTCGGCAAGGGTCGCTGATAAGCCTCAATCAATACGCTTGACTTTAAGCGTGTTGACTGGCGCCGTGTGCTGCGTAGTGCTGCTGGGCGTGACTGAATGTCATTGCGATTGAGCGCTACGGCACGCGTATGCGACACCACGTGTCGCGCAGTGCTGGCCATACGCTATTGTTGTCATTTGCGGGCAATTAGCTCAGTTGGTTAGAGCGCCACCTTTACACGGTGGATGTCGGGGGTTCGAGTCCCTCATTGCCCACTTTCATTTTTCATCGCTTCATGGAATCCCCTCATTCCACGGATATAGGCTGTGACGATATTCCCTGACAGTCTTCGGCAAGGGTTCTGAAATCTCAATGAGATGCGTGCAGAAGGAAACCGGCAGTACTGCTACAAAATCGTGAATTTCGGTTTTCTTGGTCAGATGCGTCTCAATAGTCACGTAAAGTTGTGGCAGAGTGTTTATATCCAGCAGGAGGTCGAATAGCCGATGGCGCAGGAACTTCGTGAAGGGGACGGCAAGTCGGGCATCGCACGTGCGGGCAAGCGCAAGTGGGGGTATGACCCCGCTCAGGTGGACGCTTTCCTGGAGCGCGCCCATGCTTTGTATGACAGCGAGGGCATGAATCTCACCCAGCATGACATTCAGAACGTGTCCTTTGATTTGCGCAAGAACGGCTATGTGATCGCACAGGTTGACGCCGCGCTTGGACGTCTGGAACGTGCCGTGGTCGATAAGCAGACCACATGGGAGATCGCACAGCACGGGCGTGTGACGTGGAAGGCGAAGACCGAGAAGCTGTATCACGAAGTCCAGAACCATGCGGAGCGTAACGAGCGCGAACGCTTCAAGTCCGGAGCGCCCAAGCAGCCTTCGTACGATAAGAAGCAGGTGGATCGTCTGGTCGACCAGATTGTGGACAAGGCGGCGGCCGCATTGGGCGTTGACGGCGTTACCGAAGACGATGTACGGTCTTTGGCCGATCTCAATGCGAATACGGTCAACAATGTGATCTTCACCCAGCGCAAGGGCAAGAAAGGCTATGACGAGCGACAGGTCGATTACTTCCTGAACGCCTGCGTACAGTTGCTGAGTCGCTTGGAATCCTATGCCCGTGTGGCCGATTTCGTGTCCGGCGAGCCTGCGGCTCCTGCCCAGACCGCCACGAACGTGACCGTTCAAGCGAACGGCGTCTCACCGTTGTTCGCTTCCGGAACGCAGCGCCCGGCAACTGACGAACGTTTTGCTCCGGCTGCCGTTGCTCATGACGAATCATTCGATGCCCTGCATCAGGCCGAGCAGAGCTTGTTCACTGCTCCGGCTCCGGTTGCTCCCGCAGCGCCGGCCGCGGCGGCACCGATCGCCTATGCGTCGGCTCCTGCATCGTTCGATGCTTCCACAAGCACCAATAGCACCACAAGCACCAATAGCACCAATGCGGAACAGCCGGTTTCCTTTGCTCCCGCAGCATACCCGGTGCATGCGTCCAACGAGTCTGCGGCGAAGCCCGTCTCCGAGACGCCTTCCGTGGCTCCTACCGCAGTTGCTGCGGCTGAGCCTCCCGTCAGTGCCCCGTCCGCGCCGGTTTCCGGTGTGACCGCTGGCAGCGCCCCCTCGTTTGCTTCGGCACAGGCAGCTCACGAACCCGCAGCTCCGTCATCGACCCCGTCGGTGTTCGCGGAACAGCCCGTGGATATGGTGCAGAACGATTCCTCTCTGGCCGCTCTCGCCCACATGGCTGCGGTTTCTCAGGAACTTCCGGCAGTGGATGCACCGTCCTTCGCTCCTAAGATGCCCAGCCTTGATGCACCGAATGCGCTGAAATTGAATGAGGTACCGGGTTCGGTTTCATCCCCGGCACCCTCCGCCCCGGCAGTACAGCCTGTGAATAGCACTGCTGACGAGGCTGCGTCCGCTGCTATGCCGGTCTCCTTTGCTCCCACCAGCAAGCCGGATCGTAACACGAACTCCATTCCGGTTCGCGTATCCGATAGTCAGCCTGCAGACAGCACGATCTCCCGTCCGGCTGCGGAATCATCTGAATACGTTGCCGCCTCCCATGACACGGAAGCAGCTCAGCCGTCACAGGATAAGCACGATTCCAGCGATTCGTTCCCGCTGCTGTTCCCGCTTGGCGGTAACTTCGATTCGGATATCCCCGACCTGTCGTTCCCCACACTGAACAATGACGATACGAAGAAGGAACAGTGAGCATAGCCTCCAACTCCACTGTCATCATTCTCGGATCCACCGGATCCATCGGCACCCAAGGACTTGACGTCATCTCGCGTCATCCTGAACGATTTACCGTCACCGGTCTGGCGGCGGGCGGAGCACATATCGAGCTGCTGGCGCAACAGGCCGCACAGTTCCATGTGTCCGAAGTCGCGGTGTTTGATGAGACCAAGGTTCCAGCGCTGCAAGCAGCTCTCGCACAGGCCGGCGCACAAGGTGTCCGCGTGACCGGCGGTCCGGATTCGGTCATCGCCATGGCCGGCTCCGGTGCGAATGTCGTATTGAACGGCATCACCGGCTCCATCGGACTCGAACCGTCGATCGCGGCGCTCAAGGCCGGTTCCCAGCTGGCATTGGCCAACAAGGAGTCCGTAGTCGCGGGCGGGCATCTGCTGTTCAGCGCGCAAGTGCGCGAGAACCAAATCAACCCGGTCGATTCCGAGCATTCCGCCATCTGGCAATCCCTGCGCTCCGGAACCCACGCCGAAGTCGCCAAGCTTGTGGTCACCGCCTCCGGCGGACCGTTCCGCGGCTGGAAACGTGCCGACATGGAGAACATCACTCCCGAGCAGGCGCTGCATCATCCGACGTGGAACATGGGGCCGGTTGTCACCATCAACTCCTCCACACTGATGAACAAGGGCCTCGAAGTCATCGAGGCGTCCCGCTTGTTCAACGTGCCGCCTGAACGCATCGACGTGACCGTGCACCCGCAGTCCATCGTCCATTCCATGGTTGAATTTGTGGACGGCGCCACGATTTGCCAAGCTTCGCCGCCAGACATGCGTCTGCCCATCGCGCTGGGTCTGTCCGCGCCGGACCGCATGACCAATGTGGCCGCCGCGTGCGACTGGACGCAAGCCGCAACTTGGACCTTTGAACCGTTGGACGATGAGGCGTTCCCTGCCGTGCAACTGGCCCGCCACTGCCTGGCCGCCTCCGAGAAGCATACGGCGGTGCTCAATGCTGCCAATGAACAGGCCGTGCATGCCTTCCTCGAGCATCGTCTGCCATACCTCGGCATCGTGGACACGGTCAAAGCCGTGCTGGACCAGATGGACGCCGAGCTTCGTGGTAACCCGCTGTTCACGGACGTGGAGGAAATGAACCAGCTTGAGCTTGAAGCCCGCCGACGCGCCGACGACCTGATAAACAAGCAATGATGAATACCTTGAATACGGAAAATCCCATCGAAAAGCCGTTCCGCAAAACCGGTGATCCGGTCGACCTGACCAGCGAATCGCCCTTGCACCCGCGCCGCAAGTCCCGCCGCATCATGGTGGGTCCGGTGCCGGTGGGCGGGGGAGCGCCCATCTCCGTGCAGTCGATGACCAACACGCTCACGGCCAACGTACCTGCCACGTTGCAGCAGATCGCCGAACTGACCGCCGCCGGCTGCGACATCGTGCGCGTGGCCGTGCCGAGTCAGGACGATGCCGACGCACTGCCGGAAATCTGCCGCAAATCGCCGATTCCGGTCATCGCCGATATCCACTTCCAGTCCAAATACGTGTTCCAGGCCATCGACGCCGGCTGCGCGGCCGTGCGCGTGAACCCTGGCAACATCCGTAAGTTCGACGAAGTCGGCCCGGACATCTGCAAGGCCGCCACCGACGCAGGCATCTCGCTGCGTATCGGTGTGAACGCCGGCTCGCTGGACAAGGAACTCTACGCCAAATACGGTGGCCCGACTCCGGAAGCGCTGGTGGCCTCCGCCTTGAAGGAAGCGCACATGTTCGAGGACGTCGGCTTCCACGATTTCAAGATCTCCGTCAAACACCATGACGTCATCACCATGGTCGAAACGTACCGACTGCTCGCTTCCAAGGGCGATTGGCCGCTGCACCTCGGCGTCACCGAGGCCGGCCCTGCTTGGCAAGGCACCATCAAATCCTGCCTGGCGTTCGGTGCGCTCTTGGCCGAGGGCATTGGCGACACGATTCGCGTGTCTCTCTCCGCGCCGCCGGCCGAAGAGGTCAAGGTGGGTTGCAAACTCTTGGAATACATGGGATTGCGCCCCCGCAAGTTCGACATCATCTCCTGCCCGAGCTGCGGCCGCGCCCAAGTGGATGTGATCCAGCTCGCCTCCGCCGTCACCGAAGGCCTGAAGGACGTGACCGCGCCGATCCGAGTGGCCGTCATGGGTTGCATCGTCAACGGTCCGGGCGAGGCACGCGAAGCCGACCTCGGCGTGGCCTCCGGCAATGGCAAGGGCCAGATCTTCATCAAGGGCAAGGTCATCAAGACCGTGCCCGAAGACCAGATCGTCGACACGCTGCTCACCATAGCGAACGATATCGCCGCCCAAATGGAGGCCGACGGTCAAGTCCCCGTCAATTCCACCGGCCCGGTCGTGGTCCCAATCCAGCACCCCGGTCACTGATTCGGCCGAATAGGCCCTCGGCATAAATATCGCGGTCAGATTACAATAGCGCACGTGCCGCAAGAAGAAGAGCATCGCCTGACTGTTCGATCCAAGCCGTGGACCAGCACCCACCGGCTGATGGTCAGCCTGCCCATCTTCATTATCCTGATTGGCGTGCTGGTCTCCATTTCCAATCTGACCACGGTGCCTTGGAACATCGAACCCACCGGCCAGTCGATGGCCACGCTCACCGACGATACCGAAGTCACCTTCGATAACCCGTCCGGAGAAACGCTGCCGGCAAAAGGCACGTATGAGGTCACCGAGCGATACATCACGCTGAACATGACCAGCGACGGCAATCTGACCAAGGAGTCCGGTGCTCGGGGCAAGGCCAATGCGGACGGCGTCCAAGCTATCAAGGTATTGATTCGGGAACCTCAGAACGCATCAGGCAAGCGCCCCGGCGTGGTGTTCATGCACGGTGCCGGATACGGCACCTGTGACAACTCCTTTGGCGACGTGGCCTCCGGTATGGCTTCGGCCGGCTTTGTGACCGCAGTGCTCGACAAACCCGTCTGGAACACCACCGACATCAACCGCGATTATCCGGCCTCAGCCAAGGCTTATGATCAGGTCATCGAATACCTGCGAGACCAAAGCGATGTAGACGAGGCCAAGGTCGGCATCTATGCCACCTCCGAATCGACATGGATCTCCTCGTATCTGCTCGAGGACGATCCGGACGTCGCCTTCCAGATTCTTCTGAGCCCGATGGTGTTCAGCCCACGCCAATCACTGGGATTTTTCGTCACCCAGGACTTCACCCTTGTTGGCGCGAACGAAGGCTATCAATCCATCGTCCAACGTGTGTTCAGCGCGGACACCGGCCTGTTCGGACTGAACAATTTCGACCTCGCCACACTCAAACCTGCCGCCTACGCCGTACCCACCTATGTGGCTTACGGTTCGAAAGACGTGATGACGGCGCAGGTCGACGGCGTGCGTGCGATTCTCTACAACGCCCACAAAGCCGATAACTGGAATGTGACCGTGCGCAGCTACCCGGTCGCCAACCATGTGCTGCGTTTGGGAGATGAGTCCGAAGCGGGCACCCCGTTTGCGGACGCCTATGTGGACGATCTCATCGACTGGGCCGTCGGCACTTCCGCCGGACTCACGCAGACCAGCGAAAAGGTGGCCGGCACCAATCTGTACCAATCAATCGGTCTGCCGGGCGCTTTGAAGGCAAGACGCGTCGGCACCATATATGGTGTGATTCTGCACGTCACGGTGGTACTGCTGCTGCTCGCATCCATCGTGCTGGCACTGGTGGCGCTGGGTCGCAAAATCGCGGCGGATGCCCGATGGCGGCGAGAGAAGCGCGAGGCCAAACGTGCGGGCATGCTGATACCGGAACGGCCTGTGGTACTCGGTTTCGCACATGGTTTCGGCAATGCGCTGCTGACTTTGACCCTCACCACTCTTGCCACATTGCTCATCTTCTTCGCCGGACTCGGGCAGGTGATCATGGGCGTGGTCAAACTTGCATGGGGTGGCGCACCTACCGAGACGCCGGGTGTCATGTATTGGAGCTGGCCGGTCATCCAAGTGGTGTCCGTGCTGGTGCTATGGGCTTGGTCCCGCGTCTTTATGCACCTGATAGAAGCCGCTTCCGTCCGCGGCCTGATTCAGATACCCCCTCGTCGCGAATCCGTTCGAGACATCGTCACCGGTGCCGACCCGGTACTCGCCTCCACCCGTCTGGGCCGAATCCTGTTCTGGCTGGTGACCTTCACCATGCTGTACATACTGTTGGTGTTCGCTTTCTGGGGTCTGTTTATTTACTGACTACTTCATTGAGTGGAGTCTGCCGGGCGTCGCGGGGAAAGGAGATGAGATGTCGCTGTACCGAGACGAAGGTGTGGTGTTGCGCACCTCCAAACTGGGCGAGGCTGATCGTATCATCACCATCCTGACGCGTGGGCATGGCAAGATTCGGGCGGTCGCCAAAGGCGTACGTCGCACCAAATCACGCTTCGGTGCCAGGCTCGAGCCGTTCATGCGCGTCGATGTGCTTATCGCTGAAGGCCGCTCGCTTGACGTGGTATCCCAAGCTGAAGCGGTCGCCGCTTATGGTGCTCCGATCGCGGCGGATTATGCGGCGTATGAGGCCGCCAACGTCATCGTTGAGACTATCGATAAACTCGCCAGCACCGAACATGAGCAGTTGCCGAACCAATATCGGCTGCTCATCGGCGCGTTGAACGCGCTCGCCAAACAATCCCACGCCCCGCAAGCCATAGGAGACTCCTACGTGATGCGCGCCTTGGCCTTGGCCGGTTGGACGCCGCGATTGGGCACTTGCGTGGTATGCGGCAAGGCGGAGCCGGCGTACCTGTCCATCGCGTCCGGCGGCGTGATGTGCGAAGCCGACCACACTACCGATGCGCGCCGTATCGCACCGTTCGTGTTAAACCAGTTCGATGCACTGATTCGTGGCGATTGGTCGGTGCTTGATGCCGCGCCTGTGGAGCGGGTTGTGCAGGAGTTGGTTGAAGATTGGGGGGAGTATTACCTCGAACGCCCGATTCGTTCGCTGCGCTTGATAGATTCATGAGTATGGCTTTTGAGAACGTTGATTACACGTCGTTGGACATTCCCGCAGCTCCGTTCAGCGACCCCGCTCGTATTCCCGACTTCCCCAAGAACAAGGTACCCCGCCATATCGGTGTGATTATGGACGGTAATGGTCGTTGGGCCAAGCAGCGCGGCATGGTCCGCACCAATGGTCATCAGGCCGCCGAACCGGTGGTGTTCGACACTATCGCCGGTGCCATCGAAGCCGGTGTACGGTATTTGAGCCTGTACACGTTCTCCACTGAAAACTGGAAGCGCTCGCCACAGGAAGTGCGCTTCCTCATGGGTTTCTCGCGTGAAATCATCCACCGTCGTGTGGAACAGATGGACGAGTGGGGTGTGCGCGTGCGCTGGTCCGGCCGTCGCCCCAAGCTGTGGAAGTCGGTGATCGACGAGCTTGAAGCCGCCGAGGAGCGCACCAAGAACAACAAGGTCATCGATGTGGTGTTCTGCATCAACTATGGTGGCCGTGCTGAAATCGCCGACGCCTGCGCCGCCATCGCTCGCGAAGTGCGCGATGGCAAGATTTCCGGCGACCGTGTGACTGAAAAGATGATTGCCGACCATCTGTACAATCCGGACATTCCCGATTGCGACTTGGTGATCCGTACTTCCGGCGAACAGCGCACCTCCAACTTCCTGCCGTGGGAGGCCGCCTACGCCGAGCTCGACTTCGTGCCCGAACTCTTCCCGGACTGCGGCCGTGACGTGCTATGGCGCTCCATCGACCATTACATCCACCGCGATCGCCGATTCGGCGGTGTGAAATAGTCCTTGTTAGGCCCCCTCTGACGGGCTGAGCCGTAAAGCAAACAGCCCGGTGGGCTGTTTGTAGGCGAAGGCGAGACGAGAGTCAAGCCAGAAGAATGCGAGCGGCAGCTTGTCCGTAATTGCGGTCGAGCTGCCCGTGTAGCGGACTGAGGGAAGTTACCGGCACACCTCAGCCATCCTCTCTACAAACTCATCCAAAAAACGTCCCGAATCCACACCAAGTGCCACATGCACATGCGGCATGGAATGATTCACCAGCCCAACCGGGTCTCCGGTGGTCCGGCCTCGTACTCCATTGAAATCACCGGTATTGGTCTCCGCGCGCAACGCAAGATCAAAACAATCGACCAGTGAAGAATCAAGTGCAACCGCCGCCGCCAACGGATCATGCAACGGCATGCCGCCAGAGAACAGTGCGGGGTCGGCTTCCAAATTTGCCTTGATGGAAAAGTCCGCGAGATCAGCCAAGAACCGCCCGCGCTTGGTCCCCGTCGCACGCCACCGGTCGGCCGCCGATTGCGGTAGCAAACACTGGTGAGTCACATCAAGTCCCACCATTGTGATGTCTGCGCCGGAATGAAATACACGATTCGCGGCCTCAGGGTCTTGGATGATATTCGTCTCAGCTACCGCATCCCAACAATTACCGGGTTGGGTAAGCGTACCGCCCATCATCACCAGCCTGAGTTTCGATGCAATATCCGGTGCTCGAGTAATAGCCGCATCCACATCCGTCAACGGCCCGGTAGCCAGCACGGTAACGTCTCGGCCAAACTCGCGAACCTGCTCAATCAGATACTCAATCCCATCCGCAGCATCAACGGAGCACCTCCTTTTGCCCCCGCTGGCGAGAGCTGTCGGCATAGCCGACTGGGGGTGGCCCACCGACCGAGAGCGGTTCACACGAGAACAAGCACCCAACGCCGGATGAGCATGAACATCCCCCGCCAAATACCCGCCAACAGAAACAACCTCATCGGGCACATCCACAGACATGTCATCACCAGACATATCATCACCAGACATATCATCACCAGGCATACCAGCTCCATCAGCCAGAGCCCCGGACCCTGCCAGCCGAGTATTCCCCAGTCCATCATCCCCGTGGAACTGGGCACACCCTGCATCAGGAATAAACGCATCAGCCCAAGAAGGATGCTCAGACCCTAAAAACACTGGAATATCCGCCCGGCCAAACAAATCAAGCACCGCGCAAGTATTGGCATAAGCCGTGTTCGCATCCACATTGCCATAACCGGCAATCACGCCACCCAACTCGCACTCATCCGTCGACCCCAACAAATACGCCAACGCCAACGCATCATCAACACCCGTATCCATGCTGGCAATAATACGGTCAGGACATTGGACCATAGAATCGTCTCCTTGTTAGCGTGATCCGCTATGAATAACCTTATCGGCCGATACGCAAAAATGCGTCCTTTCCTCATGGGAAGGACGCATTTTTGCGTAGATTCAAACTCGGAATATCGGAAATTACTTGCCGATGAATTCGTCGGTGGCAAGGTCCTTGGCCTGCGGGGCCTCATGAATTATCTTGTCATGACTGTCGGTGTATGCGTCTTCTTCAGCCAGGAAGTCGAAGTATTCCTGAGCGCCCTTGAAGTCGTTGGTGCCGAGCACGAAAGAGCCGTCCTTGATCTTGGCCGGATCGCCCCAGTACTGGCCGTCGACGATAACCTGCATGCTCTTCTTGACGAATTCGGGCTTGAGGTTGGCGTCAGGGGCTTCGTCCACGAGAATCTGCGCGGCGTCATCCGGGTTGGCGTACGCGTACTCGTAACCCTTTTGAGTGGCCTGAGTGAACTTCTTGACCAGGTCGGGATTGTTCTTGATGGTCTTGTCATTGGTGATGATGCCGATGGTGTCGGCGTTGCCGGGCACGCCATAGTCAGGCTCGGTGAAGCAGTTGAGCTTCGGGCCGTACATGTCGGCTTGCACGCCTTCCCACGTGGCGTAGAAGCCGCCGAAATCGGCCTTGCCGGATTCCATGGTCTGGAAGGTGGAGGTGCCGACGGTCACCTTGTCGAATTCGCCCTTGCCGCCATCGGTTTGGATCATGCGGCGCACCACGGCATCGGACTCGTTGGAGCCGAAGGTGGCGAAGGTCTTGCCATCCAAATCCTTAGGGGACTTGATGGCGGTGTTGGACGCCAGTGCGCACCAAATGGCGCTCGGCTTCTGCTGCACCTGCAGCACCTGCTTGATGTGAGCGCCCTTCAGCGTGTAGACGCCCACGTTGGTCAGGTTGGACAGGGCGAAGTCGGCCACACCGTTGTTCACGGCCTGTTCGGCACCGGCCTGGGCCACGGCCACGATATCCACGTCAAGGCCGGCGTCCTTGAAGTAGCCCTTGTTCTTGGCCACGTACACGCCGATGTGGTTGGTATCGGGTGCCCAGGAAAGCATGAAAGTGACCTTCTTGAGGTCGGAGGTGTTGGAGTTGGAGGAGTCGGCGGTGTTGGTCTGGCCACATGCGGCGAAACCGAAAGTCATGGCAAGGGCGCCCACGAGGGCAGCGGCCTTGGATACAAGGCTTTTCTTCATAATGATGGTTCCCTAATTCGTTGTCTCTCTATCGTTCTCTGGGATTGCTTCGAACGGAAGTCGGCAGAAAACGATATGGAGGGCCTTGATTTCCGTTCGACCAGCGCCCCCGACATTCCCTATGAAAGCTCGGGAAAGCCGGTTTGCCACACGCTGGTAAAGCTGTTCCATTATAGAGACAGGGTTGGAGACCTCATGAGAAGCCGCTTCGTTCAGTCGGTCCTGGCCGCCGGCTCGTGCCTTTGACGGTAAAAAAAGAACTACTGGTCCGCGTCGGGGTCTTCGTCGTCGCCGGGCGGGCCGAGCAGGATGCGCTCGCTGGCGTTTACCGCCAGCATCAGTACGCATGTCATCAGGATAATGACGATGGTGGCGGAGAAGATCAGCGGCGTGCGGAATGAATTGTAGGCAGCCTGCAGCCAGATGCCAAGGCCCTTGCGTGCGCCAAGGTATTCAGCGGTGGATGCCGTGGCGAAGATGTATGCGGCAGATACTCGGATACCGCCATAGATCTGACGTGCGGCAACGCGCAGCTTCACGTGCCAGAGCGTCCAGACCGGGGTCGCGCCGCAGGTCAATGCGACGTCGGAATAGAACTGGGGCACTGCTTCTAGTCCGCGCACAGTCTGCACGGCGATGGGGAAGAGGCCGAATACCGCCACGATTACGATTTTGCCGGAAATCTCAAAACCGAACCAAATCAGGAACAACGGGGCGATGGAAATCAGCGGCATGGTTTGTGCGGCGGCAAGCAGCGGATAGAACGCCGCGTTGAACGTGTGCGAGCAGTACAGTGCAATGCCGATCATAATGCCGAAGAACACGGCAAACAGGAATCCAACCACGCCCTCATAGCCGGTGATTGCCGCGGCCGGGCCGAGCGTGTTCCATGTTTCGATGGTGGCGGCGAAAATCTCGCTTGGCGCGGAGATCATCGTGGGGGAGACATGTCCTAGATCCACCCACGTTTCCCAGACTGCCAGCAATACGATGACGGCGATGACGGTGGGCATGCGGCGCTTGAGGCGCTTGGCGATGGACATGGGATGTCACCTTGCTTTCCGCGCCAGTCCGGTTTGCTGGTGGCGCTTGCGGCCGGGGCGTGGAACAGTAAGGTGAGGAGCCTGCGCGCCTGCCGGTCGTGTGATGGATTGTGTTATATGCCGTCCATCAGTATAGGCGAAGGCGAACGACAGGGCGCACAAAAAAACCTCCCTCGTCAGAGGGAGGTGAGAGAGCTACTCCAGTCCGATGGACTTTATGTGGTGGAGCTTCAGGG
>UMLE01016312.1_pt1 | contig 12647 bp, 8 predicted proteins | sample 1966461 | NCBI WGS metagenome assembly UMLE01 (sample SAMEA4836196, study PRJEB28245) | human gut metagenome | biome: gut microbiome; material: fecal sample | place: Denmark | collected 2008 | reverse complement strand
ACGGCGCTGCCATGAGCGTGGGCCGCATCTCCACCTTCCTGGACATCTACATCCAGCGCGATCTGGACAACGGCACCCTGACCGAGAGCCAGGCCCAGGAGCTCATCGACCACATGGTCATGAAGTTCCGCATGGTCAAGTTTGCCCGCATCCCCAGCTACAACCAGCTGTTCTCCGGCGACCCCGTGTGGGCAACGCTGGAAGTGGGCGGCATCGGCATGGATGGCCGCAGCATGGTCACCAAGAACTGCTACCGCTTCCTGCACACGCTGGAGAACATGGGCCCCGCCCCGGAGCCGAACCTGACCGTGCTGTACTCTTCCGCCCTGCCGGAGGCCTTTAAAAAGTACGCCGCCAAGGTGTCCATCAACACCAGTTCGGTCCAGTACGAGAACGACGACGTGATGAAGCCCGTGTGGGGCGATGACTACTCCATCTGCTGCTGCGTGTCTGCCACCCAGACCGGCAAGGAGATGCAGTTCTTCGGTGCCCGCGCCAACCTGGCAAAGTGCCTGCTGTACGCCATCAACGGCGGCGTGGACGAGAAGAGCCACGAGCAGTGCGGCCCCAACTATGCGCCCATCACCGGCGAGTACCTGAACTACGACGAAGTACTGCCCAAGTACGTCCAGATGCTGGACTGGCTGGCCGGGCTGTATGTGAACGTGCTGAACCTCATCCAGTACATGCACGACAAATACTATTATGAAGAAGCCGAGATGGCCCTTATCGACACCGATGTGCGCCGCACCTTTGCCACCGGCATCGCAGGCTTCTCCCACGTCATCGACTCCCTGAGCGCCATCAAGTACGCCAAGGTCAAGGTGGTGCGGGATGACACCGGTCTGGCCACCGGCTTTGATGTGGAGGGCGACTTCCCCAAGTACGGCAACGACGATGACCGCGCCGACGAGATCGGCGTGTGGCTGCTCAAGACCTTCCTGGAGATGATCAAGAAGCGCCACACCTACCGCAACTCCGAGGCCACCACCTCCATCCTGACCATCACCTCCAACGTGGTATACGGCAAGTACACCGGTGCCCTGCCCGACGGCCGCGCTGCCTTTACTCCATTCGCCCCGGGTGCAAACCCCAGCTACGGCGCAGAGCAGAACGGCCTGCTGGCCTCCCTGAACTCGGTGGCAAAGCTGCCCTATCACTGGGCACTGGACGGCATCTCCAACACCCAGACCATCAACCCTGAAGCACTGGGCCACAGCGAGGGCGAGCGCGTGGAAAATCTGGTGCAGGTGCTGGACGGCTACTTCGATCAGGGTGCCCACCACCTGAACGTGAACGTCTTTGGCAAGGAGAAGCTGCTGGACGCCATGGAGCACCCCGAGAAGGAAGAGTACGCAAACTTCACCATCCGCGTCTCCGGCTACGCCGTCAAGTTCATCGACCTGACCCGCGAGCAGCAGATGGATGTCATCTCCCGCACCTGCCATGCCGTCCTGTAATCCGGTCGGCTATGTCCACTCGCTGGAGAGCTTCGGCTCGGTGGACGGCCCCGGCGTGCGCTTTGTGGTATTCCTGCAAGGGTGCGCGCTGCGGTGCAAATACTGCCACAACCCGGAAACATGGGCCGAAGGCGGCACCGAATGGACCGTGGATGCTCTGTTCCAGCGGGTGTGGCGCTACCGCAACTACTGGGGCAAAAAGGGCGGCATCACGGTCAGCGGCGGCGAGCCGCTGCGCCAGATGGACTTCCTGACCGCTTTCTTTGAGCTGGCCCGCTCCAAGGGCGTGCACACGGCACTGGACACCGCCGGGCAGCCCTTCCGGCCGGAGGACCCGGCCTACCTGGCCGACTTTGACCGCCTGATGGCCTCCACCAGCCTGGTCATCCTTGATTTAAAGGAGATCGACCCGGAGCGCCACCGCCGACTCACCGGCAAGGACAACGCCAACATCCTGGCCATGGCCCGGCACGTCTCCGACCTGGGGGTGCCGCTGTGGATCCGCCATGTGCTGGTGCCTGGCCTGACCGATGACGAGGACGGCCTGCGCAGAACGGCCGACTTCATCCGCAGCCTGAACACCGTGCAGCGGGTGGAGGTACTGCCCTACCACACGCTGGGCCTGTTCAAGTGGCAGAAGCTGGGCATCCCCTATCCGCTGCCCGACGCCGTGCCGCCCACCCCGGAGCAGGTAAAGCGTGCCGAAGAGCTGCTGCAGGTGCAGCGCTACCCCGACTGACCCCCATTGATCTGACCCACACCGACCCGTTCCCGGCTGTTTGCCGGGAGCGGGCCTTTTTTATGCGGTGCGGCAGGCCAATTGCAAACTTTTTGTGAATTGTGTTTCTGGCAGGATTTTCCTCTTGACATTGCGATTGCTTTGGAGTATATTCTTAGCAGTCGAACAGATAGAGTGCTAAAAAGCAAATAGGTTAGTCCGACAGGAGGTGCACAAAATCATGAAACAGCTTCTTAGAAGCCTCTGCTTCCGGTTCTGCCGCCCCTTGGCGCGGAGTTGTTAGCAGAGTGCCTGTCTGTCCGCTAAATCAAAACCTTCCGGTATGAATGGAGGCTTGACTTTATGAATACCAATCAATATACTCAGAAAACTCTGGAAGCTCTGCAGGCAGCCCAGCAGCTGGCTGTGGAGTACCAGCACAACGCTCTGGAGCCTGAACATCTGCTGCACGCCCTTGCTTCGCAGGAGCAGGGCCTGATCCCGCAGCTGCTCCAGAAGCTGAACGTGGATCCCGGCAGCTTTGCCGCTGCCGTTGCCGAAAAACTGTCGGCCCTGCCCCGGGTGTCCGGCTCCGGCCGCGACCCGGACAAGGTCTATATCTCGCAGGCCACCGACAAGGTCCTGAGCGCCGCTGCCCGTGAAGCCAAGGCCATGAAGGACGAGTACGTCAGCGTGGAGCATGTGTTCCTCGGCCTGCTGGATGAGCCTACCCAGAACACCACCGAGCTGTTCCGTGCCTTTGGCATCGCCAAGGACAAGTTTCTGCAGCAGCTTACCGCCGTGCGCGGCAACCAGCGCGTGACCACGGACAACCCCGAGGACACCTACAACGCCCTGCAGAAATACGGTCAGGATCTGGTGGATCTGGCCCGCAAGCAGAAGCTGGACCCGGTCATCGGCCGTGATCAGGAGATCCGCAACGTGATCCGCATCCTGTCCCGTAAGACCAAGAACAACCCCTGCCTGATCGGTGAGCCCGGCGTCGGCAAGACTGCCATCGCCGAGGGCCTTGCCCAGCGGATCGTGCGCGGTGACGTGCCCGAAAACCTGAAGGACCGCATCGTGTTCAGCCTGGACATGGGCGCTCTGGTGGCCGGTGCCAAGTACCGCGGCGAGTTCGAGGAACGCCTGAAGAGCGTGCTGAACGAGGTCAAGAAGAGCGAGGGCAAGATCCTCCTCTTCATTGATGAGCTGCACACCATCGTGGGCGCCGGCAAGACCGACGGTGCCATGGATGCCGGCAACCTGCTCAAGCCCATGCTGGCCCGCGGCGAGCTGCACTGCATCGGTGCAACCACCCTGGACGAGTACCGCCAGTATATCGAGAAAGACCCCGCTCTGGAGCGCCGCTTCCAGCCGGTACAGGTGGATGAGCCCACCGTGGAGGACACGATCTCCATCCTGCGCGGCCTGAAGGAACGCTACGAGGTGTTCCACGGCGTGAAGATCAACGACAGCGCCCTGATCGCCGCTGCTACCCTGTCGGACCGCTACATCACCGACCGGTTCCTGCCGGATAAGGCCATCGACCTGGTGGATGAGGCCTGCGCCATGATCAAGACCGAGATGGACAGTATGCCCAGCGAGATGGATGATCTGGCCCACCGCATCACCCAGCTGCAGATCGAGCAGGTCAGCCTGAAAAAGGAGACCGACGCTTTGAGCCAGAGCCGCCTGAAGGATCTGGAAAAAGAGCTGGCCGAACTGCAGGACAAGTTCCGCAGCATGAAGGCAAAGTGGGAAAACGAGAAAAACGCCATCGGCAAGGTGCAGACCCTGCGGGAGCAGATCGAGCAGACCAACGCCGACATCGAGAAGGCCCAGCGGGAATACGACCTGAACAAGGCCGCCGAGCTGAAATACGGCAAACTGCCCCAGCTGCAGAAACAGCTGGAAGAGGAAGAAAAGATCGCCGCAGCCAAGAAAGAGGACAGCCTGCTGCGTGACCGCGTGACCGACGAGGAGATCGCCCGCATCGTGGCCCGCTGGACCGGCATCCCTGTGGAGAAGCTGGTGGAGGGCGAACGCGAGAAGCTGCTGCATCTGGATGACGTGCTACACCAGCGGGTCATTGGCCAGGACGAGGCCGTGACCAAGGTCAGCGAAGCCATCCTGCGCAGCCGCGCCGGCATTGCCAACCCCAACCGCCCCATCGGCAGCTTCCTGTTCCTGGGCCCCACCGGTGTCGGCAAGACCGAACTGGCCAAGGCGCTGGCACAGGCTCTGTTTGACGATGAACGCAACATGGTGCGCATCGACATGACCGAATATATGGAGAAGTTCAGCGTCAGCCGTCTGATCGGTGCGCCTCCGGGATATGTCGGTTATGAAGAGGGCGGCCAGCTGACCGAGGCTGTGCGCCGCAAGCCCTACAGCGTGGTGCTGTTCGATGAGGTGGAAAAAGCCCACCCCGATGTGTTCAACATCCTGCTGCAGGTGCTGGACGATGGCCGCATCACCGACAGTCAGGGCCGCACCGTGGACTTCAAGAACACGGTCATCATCCTGACTTCCAACCTGGGCAGTGACATCATCCTGAACGATCTGGAGCAGCGCCGCGCACAGGGCTCCAATGAGCTGAGCGACGAGGCCCGCAAGCAGATCGACCTGCTGTTGAAGAGCAAGTTCCGCCCCGAGTTCCTGAACCGTCTGGACGAGATCGTGTACTACAAGAGCCTGACCAAGGACGAGATGCGCAAGATCGTGGATCTGCAGCTGAACGACCTGCGCAAGCGCATGGACGAGGGCAAGCACCTCAAGCTGGAGGTCACCACCGCCGCCAAGGACTTCATCATCGACTCTGCCTACGACAGCGTCTACGGTGCACGTCCCATCAAGCGGTTCATCCAGAGCCGTGTGGAGACCCTCATCGCCAAGGCCATCATTCAGGGCAGCTATGCCGAGGGCAACACCCTGACGGTGGACTGCGAAAACGGCACCCTGGTGCTCCGTTGAGAACTTGTCGGGGCGAGGCCCCTCCATCCCGCTTGCGCGAGACCGCTCTGCCGCTTAAAGTCCCCACTGGGGACTTCATTGCTCCGCAAACGCGGATTTTCCCTGTTTTGTACACAGTCTGTGGGCAGAATGCTTGCACCACCGTACAGAATATGGTATTATAACAAATAACATTGATGTGCTTTTCATCGCGGAACAGCCACGATGGAGAGCACATTTTTGTATCATTATTTTTGAAAGTTGAGTGTGATTTTCCTTTTTATGGACGATGGCAGTATGACGCTTATCATAGCGCTGGTATTCCTGGTGGCCTGTTCCGCCTTTTTTTCCGCATCTGAGACTGCGTTTTCTTCTCTGAACCAGATCCGGCTGAAGAGCCGCGCCGAGGATGGCGACGCTTCCGCTGCACGGGTGCTGGCCATGGCGGAAAAGTACGATAAGCTGCTTTCCACCATTCTCATCGGCAACAACATCGTGAACATTGCAGCTGCTTCCATCGGCACCATCCTGTTCACCCGGGCACTGGGTGCCGAGCGCGGTGCCACGATGTCCACCATCGTGCTCACCATCGTGGTGCTGATCTTCGGCGAGGTAACGCCCAAGAGCCTGGCCAAGGAGATGCCGGAGACCGTTGCCACGGCCGTGTCCCCGATGCTGAACCTGCTCATGGTACTGTTCACACCCCTCACCTGGCTGTTCAGCCAGTGGAAACGCCTGCTGGGGCACTTTGTCCACAGTACGGAGGAGGACACCATCACCGAGGGTGAGCTGATGACCATGGTGAGTGAAGCCGAAAACGACGGTGAACTCACCGACCGGGAAAGCGAACTGATCCGCAGCGCCATCGAATTCGATGACGTGGAGGTGGAGGAGATCCTGACCCCCCGCGTGGACGTGGTGGCTGTGGAGGACAACACCTCGCTGGACGAGGTGGCACAGACCTTTGCCGAATCGGGCTATTCCCGCCTGCCGGTGTACCACGACACCATTGACAACATCATCGGTGTGGTGCACGAAAAGGACTTCTATCTGGCACGCCTGAAAAAGGAGACCTCGCTGGAAGAGCTGGTCAAGCCCACCCTGTACACCACCGGTTCTACCCAGATCTCCCAGCTGCTGCGCACCCTGCGGGAGCAGCACCATCATCTGGCTGTAGTGGTGGATGAGTACGGCGGTACCGAGGGCATCATCACGCTGGAGGATATTCTGGAAGAGCTGGTGGGCGAGATCTGGGATGAGCACGACGAGGCCACCGAGGACTTTCACAAGCAGTCCGACGGCAGCTGGATCGTGCTGGGCAGCGCCAGCGTGGACGACCTGTTCGAGACGCTGGGCCTGCCGGAGGACGAGGACATCGACTCCAACACGGTCAACGGCCTGGTGCAGGAAAAGACCTGCCACCTGCCCAAGGTGGGCGACCGCTTTACACTGGGCAGCTACGACGGCGTGGTCACCCGCACGGCCAAGCGCCGCGTGACCGAAGTGCGCCTGACCCCGGCCGAAAAACCGGAACCGGAAAAGAACGACGACGAAAAGAGCCACTACGGCCGCATGACTTCTAAATAACCACAAGAGCCGCTGCACCCTGTGTGCAGCGGCTCTTGTGATTGCTGGGCCTGCAAGGCCCTTTGCTTTTCACAGCAGGGGGATACCGGCCTTGGCACAGGCTTCGCGGGTGGCTTCATCCCACACGCTGGCCTGCACTTCACCGATGTGCACACTGCCCAGCAGCAGCATGCACAGGCGGCTCTGGCCGATGCCGCCGCCGATGGAGTAAGGCAGCTCACCGTTCAGTACGGCCTTGTGGAAGGGCAGGGCGCGGCGGTCGTCGCAGCCAGCCATGGTCAGCTGCTTGTCCATGCTTTCAGGGCTGACGCGGATGCCCATGCTGCTCAGCTCATAGCTGCACTGCAGCGGATCGTTCCAGAACAACAGGTCGCCGTTCAGATCCCAGTCGTCGTAGTCCGGAGCGCGGCCGTCGTGGGGCTTGCCGCTCTTCAGCGGGGCACCGATCTTCATCAGGAAGGTGGTGCCGTTCTCCTTCACGAAGGCATTCTCGCGCTCCTTCGGGGTCAGGTCCGGGTACTTGTCCTCCAGCTCCTGGGTGGTGATGAAGATCACGTTGGGGGTGTGCAGGGGCAGGTCCTGCAGCTGCGGGAACATGGCGTGCAGGTTCATCTCGGTGGCGCAGACAGCCGACACGATGGAGCGCACCACGCTCTTCAGGTAGGCCTCATTGCGGTCCTCCTCCCGGATGACCTTTTCCCAGTCCCACTGGTCCACATACACGGAGTGGAGGTTGTCCAGTTCCTCATCACGGCGGATGGCGTTCATGTCGCAGTACAGACCCTTGCCCACACGGAAGCCGTAGTCCTTCAGGGCCTTGCGCTTCCACTTGGCCAGCGACTGCACCACCTGTGCTTCGGTGCCGCTGTCCTTGATGTCAAAGGTGACCTTGCGCTCCACGCCGTTCAGGTCGTCGTTCAGGCCGGTGGAGGCCTCCAGGAACAGCGGCGCAGACACGCGGTACAGGTTCAGCGTGGCACACAGGGTGTCGGCAAACAACCGCTTCACCGTGCCGATGGCGCGCTGGGTGTCGTACAGGTTCAGCGCGGGCGTGTAGTTTTCCGGGATGATGATCTTGCTCATAGATAGTACCCCTCTTTGTGTTGTCAGCTCACCTGCTTTCCCAACAGGCGGCGGTTCCAGAAACCAAAAAACACTGGTTAAATTATCGCACATTCTTTTACGAAAGTAAAGTGCATGCCCGAAAAAACAGGAGCCGCTGCACCTTGTTTTGTGCAGCGGCTCCCGCATCGCGTCGTGTCTTGAAAAAGGCTCAGCCGCCCAGGTACGCGCTGCGCACCCGCTCGTTGGTCAGCAGCTCGGCACCGGTGCCCTCCATGACCACGCGGCCGGTCTCCAGAACATAGGCGCGGTCGGCCACGGAAAGGGCCATCTGTGCGTTCTGCTCCACCAGCAGGATGGTCATGCCCTCCTTGTGGATGTTGCGGATGATGTCAAAGATCTCCTGCACCAGCAGGGGCGACAGGCCCATGGAGGGCTCGTCCAGCATCAGCATGGAAGCGTTGCTCATCAGTGCACGGCCCATAGCCAGCATCTGCTGCTCGCCGCCGGACATGGTGCCGGCCAGCTGCTTGCGGCGCTCCTTCAGGCGGGGGAACAGCTCAAACACTTTTTCCTTGTTGGGGGCAATGGTGGAGGCAGGCTGGGTGTAGGCCCCCATGTCCAGATTTTCCTCCACCGTCATGTGCAAAAACACATGGCGGCCTTCCGGCACCTGTGCCAGACCGGCTTCCACGATCTTGTGGGCGCGCACGCCCTTGATGCTTTTGCCCTTGTAAAGCACATCGCCGCTGCGGGGCTTCAAAAGGCCGGAAACGGTTTTCAGGGTGGTGGACTTACCGGCACCGTTGGCACCGATCAGGGTCACGATCTCGCCCTCGTTCACCGTAAAGGAAACGCCCTTTACGGCGTGGATATTGCCGTAATACACGTTGATGTTATCGACCTTCAGGATGGTATCTGCCATCGCTCAGCCCTCCTTCTTGCCCAGGTAGGCTTCGATGACCTGGGGGTTGTTGCGGATCTCGTCCGGGGTGCCCTTGGCAATGATGCGGCCGAAGTTCAGCACCGCGATGCCCTCGCAGATGCCCATGACCAGGCTCATGTCGTGCTCGATCAGCAGCACGGCGATGTTGAACTCGTCGCGGATGCGGCGGATGGTCTCGGTCAGCTCCGCAGTCTCCGAGGGGTTCATACCGGCGGCAGGCTCGTCCAGCAGCAGCAGTTTGGGGCTGGTAGCCAGTGCACGCATGATCTCCAGACGGCGCTGTGCACCGTAGGGCAGGCTGCCGGCAGGCACGTTGGCCAGGTCGGCCATGTGGAAGATATCCAGCAGCTCAAAGGCACGCTCGGTGCACTTTTTCTCTTCCTTCCAGTAGTTGGGCAGGCGGATCAGTGCAGAGGGCAGGTTGTACTTCATAGACTCGTGCAGGCCTACCTTGATGTTGTCGATGACGCTCAATTCCTTGAACAGACGGATGTTCTGGAAGGTACGGGCCACACCCATGCGGTTGACCTGATAGGTCTTTTTGCCTGCCGTAGGCATGCCGTCGATCAGGATGGAGCCGCGGGTGGGCTGGTAAACGTTGGTGAGCAGGTTGAACACGGTGGTCTTACCGGCACCGTTGGGGCCGATCAGACCGGTGATCTCGTTGCGGCCGATCATCAGGTTGAAGCCGTCCACGGCGGTCAGGCCGCCGAAGTCGATGCCCAGCTCCCGCACGTCCAGAATGGGCTTTTTGTCCTTGTCGCGGTCGGTCAGGAAGCCGCCGGAGGGCACACTGTTTAACTTGGTCTGGAACTCACTCATGGTCAGCACCCTCCTTTTCCTTGTTCTTCTTGAACAGTTCGCCGTTCATGATCTTTTCCACAACGCGGCTCAGGGAGAAGTCGTAGCTGCCCAGCAGTCCGCCCGGACGGAAGATCATCATCAGGATCAGCACCAGCGAATAGATGACCATGCGGTAGCTGTCGAAACTGCGAGTGGCCTCCGGCAGGATGGTCAGCACAGTCGCGGACAGGATGGAGCCCAGCATGGAGCCCATGCCGCCCAGCACCACCATGACCAGGATCTCGATGGACTTCATAAAGCCGAAGGTGGAGGGGTTCAGCACGCCGATGTAGCAGGCATACAGGCCGCCCGCCATGCCTGCAAAGGCTGCCGAGAAGGCAAAGGCCATGACCTTGTAGTAGGTGGTCTGGATGCCACAGCTCTCGGCGGCGATCTCGTTATCGCGGATGGCCAGCACGGCACGGCCATGGCGGCTCTTCATCATGGCGTGGATCAAGAAGCAGGTGATGACCACGCACAGGAACACGTTGGCAAAGTTGGAGTATTTGGGGATGTTCTTCAGGCCCTTGGAGCCGTAGAACAGCTTGAAGCCCAGCACATCATCAATGTTGTTCAAGGTGATGCGGATGATCTCGCCAAAGCCCAGGGTCAGAATGGCCAGATAGTCACCGGTCAGCCGCAGGGCCGGGATACCGATGAGCACCCCGAACAGCCCGGCCACCACCCAGGCCAGCACCAGACCGATGGCAAAAGCCACGCCCTTGGGCAGGCCCGAGGATTTGGTGAACAAAGCACAGGCGTAGGCACCCACTGCCATGAACCCGGCGTGGCCCAGGGGCAGCTGCCCCAGGTAGCCGGTGGCAACGTTCAGCGAGACGGCCAGAATGATGTTGATGCCCACGGTGAGCAGCACCTTGTTCTGATAGGTGGAAAGCACGTTGCTGGTGAGGAAGGACAGCACCACGAACAGCAGAGCCACCAGCACCAGATTCATCAGGTAGCGCACGGGCATTTTGAGCGTTTTACGGTTCTTATTCATCTTCATGCCCTCCTTACACCTTTTCCTGCACCTTGCGGCCAAGGAAGCCCGTGGGCTTGACCAGCAGCACGATGATCAGAATGGCAAACGTCACGGCGTCCTTCCAGGCGGAAAGACCGATGGCGGAAACAAAGCACTCGCACAGGCCAATGGCAATGCCGCCGATCATGGCACCGGGGATGGAACCGATGCCGCCCAGCACGGCAGCCACAAAGGCCTTCAGGCCCAGCATGGAGCCCATGGTGGGAGTAGCCTGGGGGTAAGAGCAGCAGTACAGCACACTGCCGATGCCTGCCAGGGCAGAGCCCACGGCAAAGGTAAAGGAGATGGTGCTGTTGACGTTGATGCCCATGAGACGGGCGGCATCCATATCCTCCGACACCGCCCGCATGGCCTTGCCCAGCTTGGTCTTTTGCACCAGGAAAGTGAGCACCAGCATAGACAGCACCGTCACCGCCAGGGTGATGATGGAGGTAAGGCCCAGAGGCACCTTGCCCAGCCGGAAGGTCTGGTTGGTATAGTAGGCCGGGATCACCTTGGCACCGGAGCCCATGATCAGCTCTGCGGTGTACTCCAAAAAGAAGGAGACGCCAATGGCGGTGATCAGCAGCGAGATCCGGGGGGCGTTCCGCAGAGGGGTGTAGGCGATCTTTTCGATCACTACGCCCAGCAGCGTACAGGTGATGATGGTGGCGCACACAGCGGTGACCGGGCCCAGGCCCAGCTGGTTCATGACGAACCAGGACATATATGCGCCTACCATGATGACGTCGCCGTGGGCAAAGTTCAGCAGCAGGATGATGCCGTACACCATGCTGTAGCCCAGAGCGATCAGTGCATAGATGCTGCCAAGGGACAAGCCGTTGATCAGCTGGCTGAAGAACACTGTCATGGATGGATCCTTCCTTTCCTTGCGGTGGTTACACTTTTTTGCGATCCTATAAAAAACGGAGAACGCCTGACCAGAAAGCTGTTCCGGCGTTCTCCACAAAAATCATGGGGGGCACTGCTCTGTGCCGGCAGGGCTCAGAACATTTCCTTCAGTTCGGGCTTGCCGTCCACATAGGTCAGGATGGCAGTGCTCTTAACGGGGTTGTGGTGCTCGTCGAAGGTAAAGGTACCGGTGATGCCCTGGATGGTGCCGCCGGCAATGGCGTCGATGACGGCCTGCTTGTACTCGTCGGTACCTGCCTCCAGGCCAGCATCCTCCGCTGCCTGGATGCCGTACACCACGGTCATGGCAGCATCATAACCCAGGGGAGCAAAGCCGTTGGGGTAAGCCTCGCCGTACTCGGCCTTGTAGGCGTCCTCAAACTCGGTGCTGGAGCCCTTGGCGTAGCAGGCGCAGAAGTAGGAGTCCTTCAGCTGGTCAGCGGTGGCGTAGCCCTCCAGGCCGTCCCAGCCGTCGCCGCCCAGGAAGGGAACGGTGAGGCCCACGCTCTGGGCCTGGGCCAGGATCTGGCCCACGTCCTGATAGTAGTTGGGGCAGAACACCATCTCGGGGCCCTTGCCCAGGATGCTGGTGAGCTGGGTCTTAAAGTCCACGTCGCCCTCGGAGTAGCTCTCCTGGTCCACGATGGTGCCGCCCTTTTCCTCAAACTCCTTGGCAAAGTTCTCGGCCAGACCCTCGTTGTAATCCTTGCCCTTCAGGAAGATGACGGCGGCCTTGGTATAGCCCAGCTTCTCGTAGGCATAATCGGCCATCTTCACGCCCTGGAAGGGGTCGGTGAAGCAGGCACGGAACACGTTCTCGTTGACGGTGTCGGTCTCGGCATCGTAGGTAACAGCCTCAGCGGTAGCGGAAGCGGTGACCATAGGCACATTGTACTCGGCACTCTCAGCGGCCACAGCCAGGGTGGGGGCGGTGGTCACATCGCCCACCAGAGCGGTGATGCCCTGGTCCACCATCTTGGTAAAGCAGGTAACGGCCTGGGTCTCATCGCCCTGCTCGTCCATGGTAACGGCTTCCAGCTGCTTGCCGTTGACACCGCCCTTTTCGTTGACCTGCTTCAGGTACAGGGTTGCACCGTTGACCACGGCCTTGCCGTAAACAGAGGCATCACCGGTCAGGGGGCC
>UMLE01019486.1_pt1 | contig 12859 bp, 13 predicted proteins | sample 1966461 | NCBI WGS metagenome assembly UMLE01 (sample SAMEA4836196, study PRJEB28245) | human gut metagenome | biome: gut microbiome; material: fecal sample | place: Denmark | collected 2008 | reverse complement strand
GATTCTGATGGATAATACTGTGAGAGAAAATATGGGCAAACAGAGTTTGGAGATTGTTAAAGAAAGATATTCGTTAGAGAAGCATATTGAAGAAATTGAGAAAATGTATCAGTTGTTTTAAATATTTTCGAGGAGAACGCACATGAAAATTGATATTATAACAATGCATGGTGTATATAATTACGGTTCTGCATTGCAAACATATGCGACAATAACATATTTAGAAAGAAAAGGGCACGAAGTAGAAATTATTGATTATTATCCCGGTCGAATGAGACACTACGGCTCCATCTCACAGTTATTTCGTGATGCTAATACCTTTCACCATAATGCGGTAAAAAGCGCAATTATTTCATGTGTAAAGTATTGCTCGATTCCAAAACTGAAAAGGGCATTTATTCCATTTGCTACAGAGCATTTCCTGAAAACAGATAAATTTGAATCTAATGAGGAAATAAAGAAAAATCCACCTAAAGCAGATGTGTACTGTACTGGTAGCGATCAGGTGTGGAATGATTATCTGGAGAGAGGATTTGATTCCACTTACTTCTTAGATTTTGCGCCAGAAGAAGCAAAGAAAATTGCATTTTCAGCAAGCTTTGGACGGGATGATATAAAGCCGGAGGAATTGAAAACAATTCAAAAATATCTGAATAAGTACAATGCAATTTCTGTTCGCGAAGACTCAGGGCTGCAAGCGTTAACAGGTACACCGGTTGATTTAAAGGCGTGTGTTTTAGATCCGTCATTTATGCTGACTGGAGAGGAATGGAAAAAGCTTGCGCCAATTATTTCAGAAAAAGGCTATATATTGGTTTATAAATTACATGAGGACAGCATCGCATCCGAGGCAGCTTTGGCAATCGGAAAACGTGAAGGGAAGCCGGTCATTCGCATCAGTCTGGACTACATGAAACGGATAAAGGGCGGGAAGACGGTGGTTGCTCCGGAAGTAACCAAATTTATCTCTTATATTGCCAATGCTGATTTGGTAGTAACGGATTCCTTCCATGCAACGGCTTTCTCGATTAACTTGAATGTACCGTTTGTTTCTATTCAGTGGAAGATGTTTAACGATAGAATTGGTACTATCTTAAAAAAGACGAATCTTTGTGAACGTCGTGCTGCAAGCGTGGAAGAAGCATTGATGATTTATCGTGAGAAAATTGATTTTGATGATGTAAATATGCGGCTTGACCATGAGCGAGAGCTCACAGATGAATTTATGGAGAAAGCGTTAAGCTAATAGTGATTCCATCACAATAGGAGATATTATGAAGACAGTATGCAAAAAAAGATCAATGCGCCGGATGTATGGCGTGTATAGATATATGCCCTAAAGGGGCAATTAGCATCAAAGATAATTTACAATGCTATAATGCTGTAATCAATGAGGAACTGTGTGTGAACTGCGGTGCTTGTCAAAAGATATGCCAAAGTAATCATCCAGCGTCTGCAGTTGCTCCGACTTCCTGGCAGCAGGGATGGACATTGCAGGATGAAGTGCGGAAGAAAAGCTCATCAGGCGGCGCAGCGGCAGAACTTTCCAGAGCATTTGTCGCTTCTGGAGGTATCGTGTGCAGTTGTGTGTACAGAGATGGTATTTTTGGATTTGAATTTGCAGAAACTGTTGATGAATTACAGAAATTCGTAGGGTCAAAGTATGTAAAAAGCAATCCAATTGGGATTTATATACAAATCAGAGATAAGCTGAAACAGGAAAAGAAAGTGCTATTTATTGGAGTGCCCTGTCAGGTTTCGGCTTTAAAGAATTTTGTGCCTTCTAAATATCAGGAGAATCTGTATACCGTTGATTTGATTTGTCACGGTACGCCTTCGCCAAGAATTCTGGAAAAGTTTTTGAATCAGCATCATTACAGTTTGAAAAATCTAAAAGATATTTGTTTCCGAATGAAGGCAAAATTTCAAGTGTTTGGAGATTATAAAGGCATCGTAACACCAGGGGTGAGTGATCGATATACGATTGCATTTTTGAATGGACTGACTTATACCGAAAACTGTTACAGCTGTCAGTATGCGAAAAGGGAGAGAGTTTCCGATTTGACGATTGGTGACTCATGGGGAAATGAACTGGAAGCAGAGGAGCAGGAAAAAGGTATTTCTTTGATTTTATGTCAAACAGAGAAAGGTACTGAGTTGCTGAACAACGCCCGACTTCACTTAGAGTCGGTTGATGTGGATAGGGCAGTCATGAATAATCATCAGCTTCATGCACCATCTAATATGCCGGAGGGCAGATACGCATTTTTCCACTTGCTGAATGAAGGAAAAAACTTTGATTCATTGGTAAAGAAGAACTTCCCGAAACAGTGTTTTCGTCAGGATGTAAAGAAAATTCTGATTAAAGCAAAAAATTATCGGAGGGGAGACAGGTAAAATGACATATGGAATAACAGTGTTGGAAGGAGAAGAAAAATTACAGTGAAAAAATTATATATTTTAACAAACAGCACATTTCCATATGGCAATGCCAATTCAAACTATATCAGATATTTTGCTTTGGCATTATCTGAAATTGGTTGGAATGTTATAGTTATAGGCAGCAATATGAGTGGCGATAGTGATGTAAGTGGTGAATACGGAGGAGTCGAATATCGAAATATACAGTTCAGCCGTAAAAAACTGCCGTTTCATTTGAAAGACCATTTTGCATACGGAAAGAAACTCAGAAGGGTCATGGATGAGCTTAGGATCGAAGAGGATGCCCATGTATTTGTTTACTCTATGTACCGTGATTTAGTGAAAACCGCCTTGAAAAAGACTAAGCACCTGAAAGCGGGGCATTTAAGCACAGCAATGGTGGAGTGGTTTCAGCCGTATCAGTATCGGTTTGGAAAACTGAACCCTGATTATTTATGTTGGAAATATACGTTTGAACACCTTATAACACAGTTTCCCAAGGTGTTTCCCATCAGTCGAAAACTACAAGAGTATTACGAGGATGCTGGCTGTAAAACAATGCTGCTGCCCATTATGGCTGATGTTAGTGCCAATGATTTTCAACTAATAGATAAAAAAGAAGGAGAGCCGTTTCATTTCATTTACCCTGGAGATGCCGGTAAGAAGGATTCTCTGGATGGAATGGTGTTTGCATTGGATTCCTTAACGGATGCAGAACTTGCCTCTGTGCGGTTTCATTTTACCATCTTGAAGAAGGAAGCGCTGCAGCAATATGTAGAGAAAGGTATCAATGTTGAGCGAATTCTCAGCAGTATGGTATTTCATGGCAGATTGCCTTACGATGATCTGCTCAAATTGTATTCGGAAATGGATTTCCTTTTTATCGCACGGGAAAAGAATATTGTTACATTATCAAATTTCCCCAGCAAGATACCTGAGCTTTTATGCTATGGTGTCATTCCAGTTTGCTCAAATGTTGGGGATTATGCCGATCTCTACTTAACAGATAGAAAAGACAGCATTATTTTTGAAGGTGCGGATAAAGCTGGGTGTCTGGAAGGGATTAGACGTGCAATCAAAATGCCAACGGAGAAAATGTATGAGATGAAAAGAAACGCCAGAGATTGTGCTGAGAAAAAGTTTGACTATCACGCATGGAGCAGAAAGATAGAGAAGTTTTTTATTAAGCAAATATAGGACATCTAGGTTTTAGAAAAACAAATTTGGTGTATCGGTTTATAGGAGAGGTAATAGAATGATTACAGTAGTAACACCCACATATAATTCAGAAGAATATTTGGAAGACTGCATTAAAGGAATTATGTCTCAAACATATCGAAATTTTGAACATATCATAGTTGATGGTGGCTCCCAAGATGGAACATTGAGTATTATAAAAAAATATGAAGGTAAATATCCAATGCGATGGATTAGTGAGCCGGATAATGGAATGTATGATGCTATTAGTAAAGGGTTCAAAATGGCTAAAGGTGATATTTTTTGTTGGATAAATTCTGATGATATGTATTTGCCATGGACGTTTGAAGCGATTAATAAGGTGATGTATAAGGTAGTTAATGGTAGAAAAGTGCAATGGTGTGTTGGTGTGGGATCTCGCTATACATCAGACGGAATTAATTATATCGTGGATAAAGGAATAAAGACATATCCAAGAGAATTCATTCGGAGAGGTTGGCATAACGGCCAAAAGCTAGGGTGTCTGCAACAAGAGTCAAGTTTTTGGACTAGAGAGTTGTACGAATCTGTTGGTGGCATTGATACACAGTATAAATTAGCCGGTGATTATCATCTTTGGCGTAAATTTGCTGAAAAAGAAAGATTATACAGTTTAAATACCCTGATTTCTGGATTTAGAATCCATGAAGGGCAGAAGTCCTCGGACAAAATAGAATATTTTCGCGAAGAGGGTAAAATGAATAGTGTAGAAATGATTTTGGCTAAATTTAAGATATTTAAGATTATTGACAGATTTTGCGCTATGCGACAAAAAGACCTTATTATTAAGGTGCAAGATATTTAATGGAGGGACAAAGATGATAATCACTAAAACACCGTTCCGTATGTCTTTTTTTGGTGGCGGTACAGATATGGAATCTTATTTCAGAGAAAATGGTGGTGCCGTTATCTCTACCACATTTGATAAGTATTGTTATGTGAATGTTCGCCATCTGCCCCGATTTTTTGATTACTCTACAGAACTTTCTTATTCTAAAACTGAAAGGGTAACTGAAGTTGATGATATTCAACATCCTGCAATCCGTAATGCAATGAAAATGTTGGACATGCATGAGATACGACTTACATATGAAGCGGATTTACCGGCTCGTTCTGGACTGGGAACAAGCAGTTCCTTTGCAGTAGGAATGCTGAATGCTTTTTATGCCTTAAAAGGTAAATATGCGGATAAGAGAAAATTAGCAGATGAAGCAATTTATCTGGAAAGAGTATTATGCAACGAAGCGGGAGGCTGGCAGGATCAAATTGCAGCATCCTATGGTGGGTTTAACCGCATTAATTTCAATGCAGATGGTTATGAAGTACTTCCAATTATTATTTCTCCGGAGCGCAAGAAACAACTTAATAACAATTTGATGATGTTCTTTACGGGATTTACACGCTTTTCTTCTGAGGTTCAAAAGGCGAATTCGGTTAGTGGCAACGATAAAAAAGTTCAATTAAAAGAGATGTATCAGCTCGTTGATGAAGCGGAAAGAATATTAACGAATAAAGATACTGACCTTGATGAGTTTGGAAGATTGCTTGATCATACTTGGAGATTGAAAAGGCAAACCGGAGCAGCAGTTTCAACGGATAGTATTGATGGATTATATGCTAGAGGAATAGCTGCTGGTGCATTAGGAGGAAAACTTCTTGGAGCCGGTGGAGGTGGTTTTTTGTTGTTCTATGTTCAGCCTGAAAGGCAGAATGAAGTTAGAAAGGCGATGAAAGATTTAATGTACATACCATTTGAATTTGAAAATGGTGGAACAAGGGTAATTCACTATACGCCAGAAACTTATGTTCCTGCGGGACTCGAAGAGTAGTTTTTATAGAAAGGAAACAGAAGAATGAAAGTTGTAATTATGGCAGGAGGAAAAGGAACCAGGATTTCTTCTGTAGCGAATGATATACCCAAACCAATGATCAAGATTGAAGGTAAGCCAGTTTTGGAACATGAATTGGATTGCCTTAGAGACCAGGGATTTACGGATATAATTTTGACGGTTAGTCACCTGGGGAATATCATTATGGACTATTTTGGAGATGGCAGTGGAGTGTCGCCTGTTACAGGAAAGCCATTTGGAGTAAATATTGAATATTACTTTGAAAAGGAACCTTTAGGTAATGCTGGTGCATTATTCAAACTGAAAGATAAGCTTACCGAAGATTTTCTCCTGCTAAATGCAGATGCTATTTTTGATATAGATTTTAAGCGTTTTGTAAAATATCACGAGGAAAAAGGCGGATTAGTTACATTGTTTACTCATCCCAATACTCATCCATACGATAGTGGTTTGATTTTTGCTGATGAGAATAACACAGTATTATGTTGGTCCGCAAAAGAAGATGATCGTCCTTTATATTACAGGAACCGAGTCAATGCTGGACTTCATGTGATTTCTCCGAAGATTTTGGAAACAGAAATTACAACATCCAAGGTTGATCTAGATCGCCAATTGCTAAAGCCTCTCGCTGGTTCGGGGAAAATGTTTTGCTATGACAGCCCTGAGTATGTGAAAGATATGGGGACTCCGGATCGATATACGGCAGTGTGCCGTGATTATCGAGAAGGCAAGGTGTGCGGTAAGAACCTTAAGAACAAACAGAAAGCAATCTTTCTTGACCGTGACGGAACTCTCAACAAATATGTTGGATTCCTTAGAAACATTGATCAATTTGAGCTGATTCCTGGCACAGAAGAAGCAATCCGTAAAATTAATGAATCTGGATATCTTGCCATTGTGGTAACAAATCAACCAGTGATTGCAAGAGGAGAGGTTTCTCTGGAAGAGCTAGAAGAAATTCATAACAAATTGGAAACACTGCTGGGATTGAAAGGCGCATACGTGGATGCCATCTATTATTGCCCTCATCACCCGCATAAGGGCTATAAAGGTGAACGGCCAGAGTACAAAATCGAGTGCGAGTGTCGTAAACCCAAGCCGGGAATGTTGTTAAAGGCAGCAGAAGATTTTAATATAGACCTATCCCGGTCTTGGATAGTTGGAGATGGGAAAAATGATATTCTTGCTGGTATTGCAGCAGGTTGTCAAACAGCACTAGTAGGCTGCAATGAGCATTTTGGAGAGACGTCCAGCTTTGTTTCCTTAGAAGAGTTTGTAAATAAAAGGCTTTAATAGTAACCAAATTAAATGTCACTCGTTGGAGGTATAAACAGTGAGAACTTTAGAAAATAGACTTGTGAGACATATTGATTTATTGTTAGATCGTTACCCTGTTTTAGAAAGTATCAGAAAAAACATTATTGAAGCGTATTTAATAATGGAAGAGTGCTATTTGAATGGTGGTAAATTGCTCATTGCTGGCAACGGTGGATCTGCTGCTGATGCAGAACATATTGCGGGAGAGTTAATGAAGCGGTTTAAGATATTGCGTCCTGTCAGTTCGGAATATGCGGAAAAACTTGTTGCAGTGGATGCGGAGCGTGGCTCAGCACTTGCGAAAAATTTGGAGTGCTCGTTAATGGCTATTCCGCTAGTTGCCCATGAGGCACTTACTACCGCTTACATAAACGATGTTGATGGATTGGGTGTTTTTGCTCAACAGCTTTTCGGATATGGGCGTAAAGGTGATGTGTTTCTCGGTATATCTACTTCCGGAAACAGTAAGAATGTGATGAATGCAACGGTAGTAGCAAGAGCGAGTGGTATTAAGGTAATTGGTCTTACTGGAGCTAAAGGTGGAGAATTAGCAGAAGTTTCAGATGTAGCAGTTAAAGTGCCAGAGACAGAAACATATATGATTCAAGAGCTGCATTTGCCAATTTATCATTGTTGGTGCTTAATGCTTGAAGATAAATTTTTTGGAGAGTTGATAAAATGAAAAAAGTACTTTGGGTTACCCCTGGAATATATCCCTTAGATGGGGGACGGCAGTTGGGAAGTTGGGGATATATTAAGGCCATTAATAATATATGCAAATTGAAAGTAGTGTCACGCCTAGAAGAAACTGTCAAAAAAGATGATATTTCTAAAGCAGTGCTTGATGGTGTAGATGTTGTGTTCGAATATCCATATTTAAATAGAAATTTACTCACGAAGTTTCGCAATTTAATTAGCAAATGGTCATCGAGAAAATTGGCGCTGACGCCAATTAATGATGCTTTTTTAAGTGCATTATTAAAGACAGCAAAGACATTCCAGCCTGATATTATTGTAATTGATCATATAACTATGTTTAATTATTATCGGATATTAAAGAAGAAATATAAGAATTCGGTGTTTATTTATAATTCACATAACGTGGAATATGCAAATTTTACTGCTGAAAAGGGGAGACGGCAATTTTGGGTTGAGTTACGCAAGAGTTATGAACATGAATTGTTGCGAGACTGTAATGCTACCTTATGTGTATCTAGATATGATATAGAAGATTTAAAGAAAGAATTTTGCGATTGCAATAACCTCTTGTATGCAAAACCGTTAATATATTTTGAAAGTATTCGGAATGAGAATGATATCCTCAAGTTTTCCAAAAATCTACTAATAGTTGGAAGTATGAACTGGTATCCAAATGTTAGAGGAATTATTTGGTTTATTGAAAATGTTTTTGCAAAACTAATCATTGATGATCCTGAGTACAAATTATATCTTGTCGGAAACAAGCCGATGACTGAGTTACGGGATATTGCAGAACAATATTCTCCCAATATTCTTTTAACAGGTTGGGTTCCGGAGACAGATACATATTTTAGAAAATGTGATATTAGTATTGTTCCGGTTTTTGAGGGGACTGGAGCAAAAATCAAAGTGTTAGAGTCAATTGGAAAATCTATTCCGACTATCTGTTCGAGCTTTGCAGCAAAAGATTATGATGTTAATGATGAGTTGATAATAGCGGACAATGCTGAGGAATTTCTTTTGGCTATTAAAGCAATTCAAAACCAAACGGATTTGAGAAGAGAACTTGTATGTAAAATGCAAATATATTATGATTCATATTTTAAATTGAATCCTGAAATTCAAGAATTGTTTGAATGAGCTTTGCGATAGAAGGGGGGATTAATACGAAAATATTATTATGTATGTATGATGTTTATGCTGGAGGTGCTGAAACACAATTTCGGTATTTAGCTGAATTTTTATCGAACAATCCAGACGTAGAGTTAACATGTTTATTTGAAAAGTTAGATTTAAAAAAAGAAAGTCGGTCTATAAACTTTCTGGAACAGCATAAAATTAAATATTTCAATTTGAATATTGAGCCATTAAGTTCCAAACAAGGTGAATTGTTTTTAAAACTGCATATGGGTAAATTTCGAAGATATTTAATCGGAAAAAAAGTAGACATGTTCTTGAAAGCGCAACCTCATTTTGATTGGGTAATTACGTATAACTATACATTTTTGCCGTATACTGAGAAGTTTCATAGACGTGGCACAAAAATTCTTTTTTCGGAAAGAAATGATGCAAGTGTGATAAAGAATTCTCAGGATTATCAAGGATATGTGAAATTATGTGATGTGGTGACTTGCAATTCAAAATATTCACAGAAGCAAATCAACAAGTATTGCGGCATTAATCCAATTTATATACACAATGGAATCCACATAAGACCTGAGTGTTTTAGAATAAATGATTGTAGAAGACAAAAAAATATCGAGGTAATAGTGTCTGCAAGAATCAGTCCAGAGAAAAATTTGGACATTTTATTGAATGCACTTATCCTAGACCGCAACCTACCAATTAAAATTCATGTATGTGGAAAGGTTGCTTCAGAAAATTACTATAATAAATTACTAACTAGGATTAATGAAGAAAAGCTAGAAGAGAATATTATCTTTGAAGGGTTTCAATCCAATATGTTAGATTGGTATCATAAATCTGCATTTGTAATTCTTCCGTCTTTTCAAGAAGGAACCCCCAATGCAATATTGGAAGCATATGCATATGGAATCCCTGCTATTGCTAGCAAAATAGAACCCAATAGTGTTCTATTCAATGATGAAAAACTTTTATTTGACCCCAATAAAGCAGAAGAATTAGTGGAAGCGATTTATTATATCTGTAATTTATCAGATGAAGCTTTTGTTGACCTGATTCAAAAAAATTACGAGTTGGTATGCAGAGAATATGGAATTCAAAAAATGTGTTTTTCATATCTGAATTTGTTGAATTAAGGCGGGGACTACAAAACGGAGGTAACGATGAGAGCTGAAAAAAGTGCAAAAAATATAGTTTATGGCTTAGTACTGCAACTGGTCACAGTTTTTGTAGGGATGTTCAATAGAACAGTTTTAATTCAATGTATCGGTATTGAGGCATTAAGTTTAAATAGCCTGTTCACAGAAGTCTTATCTATGTTGAGTCTTGCAGAATTAGGCGTTGGTGCGGCCATTACTTTTAGTTTATATGAACCCCTTGCAAAAGGAGACGAAAAAAAAATTAGCCAGTTAATGAACCTATTTGCAAAAGCATATCGTTGTGTAGCGGCGGCTGTGCTGGTAATTGGCTTGTTTCTTACTCCGTTTATTCAATATCTAGTTAGTGAAGTTTCTTATCCAATAAGCTACATACGGCTGATTTTTGTGCTTTTTGTAATTCAGACTGCGGCTTCTTATCTTTTTTCGTACATGGGGGTCTTAATAACTGCAGACCAAAAAGGATATGTGGTAACAACAGTTTCGATTGTTACAAAAATAGGAACTGCTTTTTTCCAAATTATTATATTGTATGTAACCCAAAACTATGTGGCTTATTTGTTATGCAGTTTAGCATTTACGCTGTTAAATAATATTATAGTTTCATTAATGGCGCATCGTTTATATCCGTTTATGGATAAAAGACAGAAGTTGGATCCGGCGGAGAGTAAAAAAATATTTTCAAATATTAAAAGCGTTTTTGTGGCTAAAATTTCGGGCACAATTACAAATTCTACAGATAATACATTGATTTCAATTTTGGTTGGCACAGTATATGTAGGATTATATAGTAATTATGCAGTTTTTTTGAATGTTATCAAAGGTCTTCTTACACAATTTACAAATGCGGTTACGGCAAGTTTTGGTAATTTGTTGATATGTGAAGAAGGGGAATATAGTGACCGGGTATTAAAACGATTAACTTACATTACCTTTGTACTTGGTGCGACCTGTGCAACAGGAATGTACTGTGCATTATCACTAGTAATTGAAATCTGGCTAGGACCAGATTTTTTGATTGATGAATTTACAGTTTTGATTTGCGTAATTTGTCTATTTATAAATATAATAAGAACACCGTTATGGACGATTATGGATGTGTCTGGGATGTTTAAGGAAAATAGTTTTACGGGCGTGTTAGGTAGCATTATAAATTTGATCGTATCTATTATCCTTGGGAAAAAACTTGGAATGGCGGGTATTTTTATCGGAACGATATTTACATATCTTGTGCAGGGTGTATTTAAGGTTAGGTATTTATATACAAGAAAACTGTTTGTTGCTCATAAGAGTTTTTCTTTGAAGATGCTCTCTTTTATGGCAATTGCATTAGTTCAGTGCTTTGTAGCTAAGAGCATTTGCACGTTGGTTCATTTTGCTAACTTGTGGATTACACTTATTGTTTATTGTTTTGTGGCTCTGATAGTTTCAATGGTATTTGATATAATTCCCTTTGTTATGTCGGATGAATTTAAGTATTGCAAAACTTTAGGTGTAAAGCTGCTTGGCAAGCTACATAAAATAAATTAGGAGAAACACGATGGGTAAAATAAGAATTAGATCACTTGTGCTAATATCGGTTATTTTTTGTATTATGCTAGAAAATCTATTTTATGCCATTCCGATTTTATCATCACTTGGAGCGATGTATGAATTCACACCGTTTATTTATGCCTTTTTAGCATTTACTTGTTTTATTAACCGACATATCAGAAATACCATTAATCCATACTGTAAAAAAATAAACAAATTTTTAGTTGTTGTATTTCTATTGGTTTTCATTGAATCAGTGTATACGGTTGCCTTTGGAGGCATTTCCTTTGATGAGGTCATGATAAGTGCAGAGAGTTATCTCAAACTGTTGCTGGTGTATCCAATAATATATATATTGTGTATGTATGGTGAGAACAGAACGAACTTATATATAAGCATGGTATTATGTACAATGATTTGTTATTGTGCTTATATTGCGGTTGTATTTAATCAAACTGGTGCAAACCTTAACCCGATATTAGTATACAATGAACGCCGACTTAGAGGAGGTACAATCCGTATTCAGTCAATTGCATTATTGTGGTTTGCACTACCGATTTGTTTTAATGAATTTTTACACATGAAACAAAAAATAAAGAAAATATTTTTAGGAGCTGTATCATTTGGGCTGCTAGCTTATTTTATATTTATTAATCAATCAAGGTCTAATTATCTTGCTTTAATTGCAATGATGATAGTGATGTACTTCTGTAAAGAAAGAAGAGGAAAACGGCAATTGCTACTTGTAATTATCGGTACTATAGGTGCTATTGCAGTAATAAATAGTCAGTTTTTTCAGGAGTTTTTATTTACATTTTCTACGAGTTATAGTGAATCCACCACAACAGAGCGTATACTTATCATAGCCGATTTAAATAATGCTGTTCGTAGGATGCCGTTAGGATATTTGTTTGGAATGGGAATTAGAAATACAGCAGAAATCAATGGTGTAGTTCGTTGGTTTATGGATATTGGCCTTTTGGGAGACTTCTTCAATACGGGTATCTTATCGCTGGTTTTGTTTGGATATATGGTAACTAGGTTAGTTAAAAATGCGAGAATCTTAAAAGCCTTTAATAATAAAGACAGAACATTTTTGGTTGGTATTGCGGCATATTTATTAGCTGGAATACTAGGCTATACAGTCCTTCCATATACAAGAATTTTCTCAATCCCTTTTATATTGGCATACTGTGAATATCTTGGAATGGAAGCATATAGGATTAAGGATTTTACAAATTGTAACTAAGAATGAAACCAATATGCCGAATGCTGTAGATATATGTTAAAGTTTATTTTGTATATTCATTTGCAATACAGTAGCCCTTTAAAACACCATAGGTGTTTCTATTAGTTTATTATAGGGAGGAACTTACCATGTACGAGATATTTGAGAATGTAAAAGACAATCAAGAAATATTTGAAGCATATTCAAATTTACCCAATTATAAGGTTTTAGACTATAAATGAGCAAATTTGAAAAAATGCACAAAACTATCCTGC